>Ga0075124_10000138_pt1 | contig 33397 bp, 34 predicted proteins | sample AntAceMetag02UKS_FD_69809 | JGI IMG/M metagenome (GOLD analysis project Ga0075124, IMG submission 69809) | Saline lake microbial communities from Ace Lake, Antarctica - Antarctic Ace Lake Metagenome 02UKS | ecosystem: Environmental > Aquatic > Non-marine Saline and Alkaline > Saline | place... | reverse complement strand
GACATCTCCCGTTCTGAGTATCCATGTGCAGAAAAAACCATATTTGCATCATTCGGCGGGGAATCATTCAAAATCCCCCTCTACCGGCACCTGGCAGAGATTGCCGAAAGGCGCAGTGACCTCTCCTTTGAGGTCTTTGCACAGGTGCCAGGGCTGCCGGACACGACAGACAACTTCCGCACCCACGGCTATGTGCCCGATCTGCTCTCCCACCTCTGCTGTGCCGAAGTCGCCATCCTCCACGGCGGCCTCACCACCCTGCATGAAGCACTCTTCTTCCAAAAACCGGTGGTGATGGTCATCGACCCGCACCACCCCGAACAGGGCAATAATGCCCGTGCCATCACCGGAATGGGTGCAGGCGTGATGATCCGCGGGGATGAGGCAGACACAGACAGGCTGGAAGCGGCCATCGAAGAGGCACGGCAACTTACTGTCCCGGACCTCTCCCCGCAGTACGTAGCAGAGAACGGGAGAATGCTCCTCTGGAAAGAGATTCAGGAAACCTTACATCATCCACGGTGAAATATACAGAACAGAAACACCATGGATGACGGATGGAAGATACTCATCGGAATCACCCTCATATTCTGTATCGGAATTAATGCTCTGATCCTCGTATCCGGGATGAACTACCCGGACGGATTTACTGCAGCAGGCATTCAGATCACGAGTGTGTACCAGTATGACGTGACGCTCACCGGAACAGGAACAGCAGAGAATGTGACCCTCATGATCCCCCTGCCGTCTGTATCAGGATACGCTCCGGTGGGAGACGCCATCGTGAGCGGCAACGCGGAGGGTATCCGGACAGACTGGACAACAGGAGAGGTAGGCACCGGAGACGCGGTATTCCTGAAAGTCACCGCACCTGCCATCTCCTTTGCAGACGGACCGGTTACCTTCGGGACGGTGGTCTCTACCACCTCCCTTATCGATACCGCAGACCCGGCGGGCGAAACCTTCCTCCTGCGCCCAAAGGAGAACATTATCCATGAAAACGGGATAACGCACTATACCGCGCCCCTTTATGCCGTCTATGACATGCCCGGACAGGAGGGAATGGGGATTACCGTGCACCTGGACGGCGCCAACACCTGGAGATATCCAGTCCCCTCCGGAAACCACCTCACCGATACGCTCACCCTCACCGGAACCAATCAGGGTGACGGGTGGCAGGATGCAGATGGTACGCTCACGGTTGCCATCGGAAAATATTCCATCATCTGAACAGATTCCGGCCGGCACCATAACCATTTTTTCCTGCGTCAACCAACGCTGGTGTATGAACCGCGAGAAGATTAACAGGGTTGAGGCAGGGGACGCATTCTGCATCTGCCCCGTCTGCGGCTACACCGATGCCTTCCATACCGCGCTTAAAAAATCCGTTGACGGCATCGGCTATGATATCATATTCATCTGCCCGGACTGTCATTCACGGTTTGATATCGGAATGAAGACACGGGAACCATTTCTCTAAAAACACTATCAAACAGGAATTTCAGTGAGACAAAAGATACCTGCTACGAGGAGAGACCATACGATGCCTGAAGGATGCACCATCATCGCCCACGGGCCGGAGGTCTTTGATGCAGGCGACATCGTTACGGTCAGTGCCGCACTTGTACCGGAGGAGTTCATCGTGGCAGGCGTGATGGCCCGGACAGCAGCAGAGGAATCCGGATTTCCCTGCCGGTTCAATACCCGGCCCCCATCCCGTGTGATCCGGCACCTGCCCCCCGGAACAGATGCCTGGCTCCTCAACCGTGGCAAAACACCTGCCTCAGGTGAGGAATTCGGGCGGATTGTGGCATCCCGCTGTGACCGGCCGGTGTATCATATCGAATGCAGCAGCAGGACCGTCTATGGATGGAACGGAACAGACACCCGCCTGACAGAGGAGGCTGCACGCCGCCTCGGGTTTACGGCAGTGTTCCTGACCGCAGACGTCCGGGAACAGAAAGGCTGTATCCGGGAAATTCGCGGGTGCATTCCGGGAGAACCGGTCTTTGTCAACGGCATCATAATTGGCTCTGCCACTGCAGAGACGGCCGTGCTTGCACCGGAAAACGGAGGATTCCGGGCGGTATACGGTATCACCCTCAAACCGCACGGTATTGAAAAAATCCTCAGAAATGGCCCCGTTGACCTTCCACAGGCATGGTGCAAGTCAGGTTCGGTGCGTTCACAGACTGCACAGGTGAAAGAGAGGCGCAACCCCTCCGGGCGCATCACGGTCATTGACCACGCCGCCTGCGACATCTACACCCGGGTGGATAATGCCACCTGCGGCGTGGTCTCGATAGGTGACGACACAACCGCTGTCTGCGGCCACATCTGTGCCCACCTGGGCATCCCCATCTTCGGCGTGACCGATGGTGACGCCGACACCGTTATTGACCACTCCTGCTGTGCAGGTTCTGTGATTGTGGAGGTAACAGAGGGCAGGGATGATGAAAAGGGCCTCGAAATTGCTGAAACCATCCCCAACACAGAATGCCACTGGGACCACTGGGTGTCCACCACCCTCCGCACCCGCCGGGACATACGCATCGTGAGGGATGCACGGTGAAACCCGGTCAGCTCTGTTCACAGTGCAAGGGCAAAGGGATGTGCGGCCTCCCCCGCTGCCCCGTGATGGAACGGTTTCATGCCTCCGTCCATGTGAAACCTTCAGACTCCTATATGGGGGGGGCACCATCGGTCTTTGTCGGGACACACGGCTACCCGAAGATGGCCGGGGGGCCACTTCTCATTGGTGAGAGCGACAATCCGGAAATCTGGGTGGAGAAGGCATACACCATTGATGATATCGTCAGCGTCCGGTCCCGGACCATCCGCGGGAATACCGCGGCCACATCCCGGGGGGCGGATGCCATGCAGGAGATTGCCCTCTCTGCAGTTTCCCTCGATGTGGAGGTCGCGTTCACCCGACCGGTGGTATTTGACCTCCGGTTTGACGGAACGATTGCCCCCGTCGGCCTCTCAGGAGATATGAGAAAAATTGACGTGCTGGATAATGCAAAAACACCCCGACCGGTCGAAAAAGCGGTGAGTGACACCGACCTGAAGGCGGCCGATGCGGTATGGAACCTCTACCGGGACGGGGTGGGCGTACACCAGGTGTCCCAGCTGCTGAGTGCCGGTCTTCTGGGCAGACAGCGGAAGGTGGTCCCGACCCGGTGGAGCATCACCGCCGTCGATGATATGCTGGGAAAGGCAGGTAAGGCGGCCGTCTCCCGGAACCCCGCACTTGACGAGTTTCTCGTCTTTACCGCCACTCTCCACGGGAACACCATCGTCTGCATCCTCACCCCGGGCGACTTCCGCTATGAGATGATCGAGCACTGGCAGGCAGGCAGCATGTGGGGCGGCTCAGGCGGGGCCATCATGACAGACGGGGAGAGGAGAAAAGGAAAGTCCGGATACTCCCCAATCGCAGGTGCCTACTACTCCGCTCGCCTTGCGATCCTCGACTATCTCCGCACATCCGGCAGGTCAGGCCGGGCCATCGTTATACGGAGCATCGCCGATTCATACTGGGCCCCCCTCGGCACCTGGGTCATCCGGGAGGCTGCACGCCAGGCGATGATGCAGCCTCCCGTATCCTTTGAAGACCTCGCAGGGGCTCAGGGGTATGCCACCGCTATTCTTGGTTCAGACGACTGGGAACACCACAGCACACTTCTCCGGGAGATTGCCACCCAGAAAAACATCTTCGATTTCTTCTGACAAAAACACGATTATTAAATACCTCAAACCTGAAGCATTATTTATATGAATATCAGGTTTGCTGCACCTCTTTGTTCAGGGCTTTTGGCAGCGCTCGCTGTGCCCGTGCAGGCAGCAGAGGCCCAGCAGATCTACGAAGGTATGAGTGCAAACCAGTATCTGCAGATTATGATTGCAGCGCTCGTTCTGGTTGCCCTCTTCATCAGTATCTTCTATATCATCGGTAAGAGGCATTCACGGCGGACAAAAGTGAATCAGGTCACGAAGAGTTTTGCCATGATTCTTACCATCCTCTACCTGATTGTCGGTACATTTCTCCTGGTGATAGACTTCATTGTGCTCATTGAACCATATGTGGCGACGAATGCATTCGCCTATGTTGTACAGACATTTCAATATTACTTCCCCGAAATGGTCTTTGGTATAATCATCGTCGGTGCAGCGGGTCTCCTGCTCTATCTGGTCGGATTCTACATGATGATCGTTGTGCGGGACTCAGTGAAAATAGAAAAATCAGATGAGTCCTATCACATCCAGTCCACTTCTGAAATGGCGAGAGATGTGAGCAAAGGAAAGGTGGAGTACACCAAACTTGCGTTCAATATCACAGAGTGGGAGAACAGGGAACCACTCTCAGACGGAAAAGTCCGTTTGGAAACAAAAGACGGCACCCTGATGATGATCAAGTACACTGACTCCATGGGTGATGTGGACTTCGGCAAACTCCGCGGCAATGAGAAAAACTACTATGCCTATGTCGATGGTGACCGTGAGCGACAGGTATACCGCCTCGTCACCCACACATAAATTATTGTGCGGCAAACCGTTCTTCAATCATCCGGAGGGATTCAATCTCTTCAGGACTTTTATCATCCCGCATACGGATAAAACGGGGGAACCGGAGGGCAAACCCGCCGGCATAACTGGGGCTTTTCTGAACTTCTGCATACCCCACTTCCACCACAATCTGTGGTTCAACGTGGACCATCTTTCCTTCTTCTGATAAAATAAGGTCTGAGAGGGCCGCATACATCTCCTGCAGGGCTTCATCTGAAAACCCGGTCGCCACCTTGGAGAGCGGAATAAACGACCCGTCTTCACCCAGACAGGAGACGAGGAAAGAGCCGAATATCCGGGCCCGTTTCCCCTCTCCCCACTCCGCACCGGTGACCACCAGGTCAATGGTGTCCACGGCCGGCTTTATTTTCACCCAGAATCTACCACGAACACCCGGAGTATAGGGAGAGCGGGGATCTTTGATCATGATACCTTCGTGTCCGTCGTTGAGGGCATTGCGGTAGAGGGTATCAATCTCTTCTTCATCCCCGCTCACCAGCTGGGGTGCCACATAGGTATCGGATACGGCTGCCACAAGGCGTTCCCTCCGCCCGCTAAAGGGAAGGTCAATGAGTGTTTCCCCGTCTATCCAGAGAATGTCAAAGATATTGGGTGTGAGCGTTATTTCCTCAATGTGCGAAGCGATGTCATGTTTGCGCCGGAACCTCCTGAGCACATACTGGAAGGGCAGGGGGCGGCCGTCACGGACGGCAATGACCTCACCGTCAAGGATGACGTTATGCGGTGTGGCCGCATCGAGCATTGCGACAACGTCAGGGATTGCATGCGTCACCTCCTCCAGTCTTCGGGAGTACATCCGGCAGATACCATCCACCTTATGGAACTGGAACCGGGTGCCATCATATTTGTACTCTGCTGCAAGGACACCGGCTTCGCTGAGCATATCAGTCACCGTCCCCTGTTTGGCAAGCATCATCTTCAGTGGCCGGAACGGCTCGATATGAACCTCATTCAGGGCATCCTCACCCTTTCGTGCAATGAGTGCCACCTCACCCAGATCATTTGCCGCCTGATAGGCATGCTCCACAGCAGCAGGGCTGACTGCAAAAGCCCCCGCTATTGCATCCCGCATCGTCCCTTCACCAATGCCGATTCTCAGTTCTCCCAGAAGCAGGCGGGCAAGATATCGTCCTTCAAGAGGGGATGCGTTCGCAAAGAGCCTGCGCAATATCCTGTCTTTTTCCTTCTGGGACTTATTGCCCCCGGTTGCAGCAAGGAGGGTGAAATCACGACCGATATCAGCGAGTGTCAGGGACTCGGTAAAAAAGGACATCTGCTCTTTTTTTCCGAGCAGTGTCTCAACTGATTTGCCGGGATCACCGCTGCGGTTGACTGCACTGACGACCGCCCCGCGGTCCCTGCCTGCCACGTAAGCCACCGCATCGTAGACACTGTTCGGGCCGATACCAATTTTCTCCTGACTCCAGTCAGGGAAGGGTCGCCCCATCAGGTAACGAATAAAAAGCGGGAGGTCTGCCTCATCCAGGGACGAAAGGGCGTCCCGGACGATGCCGGTCATATCAAGCCGGCCGGCAGTTCCTTCGAGCGCCTCACATATATGAGAAAATTCCAGAAAATCCATAGTTATTTTTCACACCTCAATTGTCCGGGTCACGGCATGCTGCAGGCCGACTTCCAGGTCCACATCATGCTCAAAAAGCGAGAGTGTCTCACGGGCGGTAAGAAGGGCCTTCTCCGGCGTATTGTTCTCCTCTGACAGATGCGCAAGGACGGCTGCAGAGAGATTGGGACAGAGCTCACTCAGGACGTTGGATGCTGCCCGATTCGATAGGTGCCCCCGGTTTTTGTCTGCAATGCGCCGTTTCAGGAATACCGGATACGGCCCGTTTTCAAGCATCACCGGACAGTGGTTGCTCTCGAGGACGAGGGCATCGCAGTGAGAGAGAAATCCCATCATCACGGGGGTCACCATCCCGGTATCGGTGCAGACACCAATGGTCACCTCGCCGTCTGATATACAGAACCCGGTCGGGTCTGCTGCGTCATGGGAGGTGGAGAACGGGGTCACTGAAAATGTGCCGGTATCAAACGCCTCTCCCGGAATGACCCGGTGCAGGGCGGCTGTTCCCGGGGATTTCAGGGTCCCTTTTACCCCGGCAAGCGTGCCCCCGGTGCCGAAGACTGGCATCGGACACTGGCGGGTGAAGACATCAATGCCACGGATGTGATCAGAGTGTTCGTGAGTGATGCAGAGCCCCTCCACACGGCCCATGTCTCCCCCGGAGGCTGCAACAGATGACCGGATGCGACGGCTGCTGATGCCGGCATCCACCAGAAGGGCACCTTCATTCCCTTCGATATAGATGCAGTTTCCTTTGCTGCCGCTCGCAAGGACGGTTATCTTCATTGACAATATGTTGTCCTTTGCAGATGGTAAAAGTCACCTCTCTGATACTACCACACCCCGAATACTGGCATCGCACCATCCATATCTTTTTTCTCTGTCAGTCAAGAGATGAAAATACCGGAAACCGAGGCACAGAATGACAGAGACATGGAACACTGCCCTGAAAAATATCGTACCCGCACTCACGGATTGCAGGGCTGGCCCTGATACAAAACACATCGTATACTGCGCAAATACCTATTGTGTCCGTTCCCATAGCCATGAAGAACTGCGGTTTTGTCTCCCGCTCCTCATAACAGATACCGCAGCCGGGACAGCCTGCCCGGACAACCGGGGCCAGGACGGTGCCGTCTGGGCAGCACTGGAGCATATCAAGGCACAGGTCCCCCATGTTCCGGAACTTGCCCCGGTGGGCGGCAGGGGGACACGCCACCCGCGGCACTGCATCGCCCACACAGAACCCTGTTCCCTCATCTGCACACCGGATGCCATGGGGGAGGCACTCTGGAAACCGGACACAAATAATCTGCTGGACAAAAAAGGCCTGCACATCACCGTACGGGGAGCGCTTCCCTATCCAGGAGCACCAACCGGCCCGGCACAGCATAAGGTGCATGAAGCACTCAGGGAACTCTGTGATGCCATCGGTGATGCCGAAGCGGCTGTTCCCCCACAGCAGGTGGAAACAGCAGTCCTCACATCCATTGACCAGAAATTTCTGCGCCGGAGACTTCCGGAAGAAGGGGTCATCTCATTTATCGCAGACGGCAGCCTGATGGCACGAAAGGAAACAGAAGTGCGAAACCACTACCGCATTGAAGGCCCCAAGGAGGGAATTCACATTCCCTTTTTCTGCCCCGATACCCTCACCCCTGCAGAGTTTGACTGCGAAGGAAGCGGCGGAAGCATCACCGGATTTGCCATCCACAGACGTGAAGCGGTCGCCATCATCGGGTCAAACGCCGAAGGCAAGACAACCATTATCCATGGCATTCTCTCGGGAGTGGACGACCATGCACCAGGTGACGGCCGGGAAGGGATTGTCACCCGCCGCGGCATTGAACGGGTGGCTGCCGGCGCATACGGGCTCAGAGGAGCAGACGTTAGTCTCTTCTTTAAGAGCCTTCCTCCGGGGGTGAACGGGACACCGAAGAGCGCCCACGGGACGGGCAGTGGATCACTGGTGATGGCCTACGAATTCATCCGTGCCTGTTCCCGCAGGGCCCCTGCCATCCTCTTTGACGAAGATACGGCAGCAAACAATCTGCTAATCCCCTCTTCGTTTCAGACCGAGAATGTAACACCTCTCTCGGAGGTTCTGCACCACAACCGTGAAGCGCTGGGTGAAACCGCACTCATCTTTGCCGCAGGTTCATCGGATATGCTTGTCGCCCGGGCGGATACTATCATCCGGCTGAAAGATCACGTGACTGATGCCATACTACCGGAAGAATTCCGGGCACACCTGCAGGACCATCTCAGGGAGGCAATGCTGTCACTCAGCGAATAAAAAAGCCTCTTCGCAAAATAGTGTGGATAAAATATATCAGAAATTCTCCTTTGCACAGGTGGGAACACAATTGCAGCACAGGCAAAATCCCCGGAAATCGGCGGAACCGGAGAGATGCCCGCCCATCCCTCCGGGGAATTTATCACACTTTGAGGTGGGTCTGCAGGGAGGGGGCACCCCTCCCTTGCTCATCGTCAGAACCAGAATGCAATAAAGTCCGGGGATATTGACAGGACTTTGTTCATGTGGAATATAAATTCACTCATTTTAAGAACCCACATGAAACAGCGATGAACCATAAAAAAAGATGAGCGGTTCTAATCCGCAGTAATTATCGTGCCGGGGTTTTCGCCTTTGAGGGCACGCTCCAGGGTGCCACGCGTATGACCATTTATTATTCGTATTTCCCGGATATTTTTCGCGTTCACCAGAAGTTCGACGACCTTCCGTTCCAGGACCATATCGTCCATCTCGAGGGCGAGCAGTTCTTCTGCCGTGATCTTTGTGATGAGCTCTGCCTCCGGGTTGACAAACGGGTTTTCCGTGAAGAGCCCGTCGACATTCTTCAGCAGAGTGCAGGACCTTGCCCCGATGACCTCTGCAGCGAGGAATGCGCCGGTATCGGTCCGGTGCTGCGGGATGAAAGAACCGGGTGAGGGTTCTTCGAAGTAACTGTACGGCGGCGTGCCGGCCATCACCGGCAGCAGGCCCATCTTCATCAACATCGGGATGTCCATGATCTCATCGACTTCGACCCGGATGCCTCCGTCCTGTGCGAGTATTGCCGCAACCATCTTTGCATTCTGCGTGCTCACGTCACCGGTGAGTTCTGCAAGAATCCCGGTCGGCATTCCAAGATCAATGCCTATGTCCATCACATGACGGACACGGACACGGACACGGACACCGCCGCCCACCACAACAAGCATCTCATACTGCTCTTTTAACAGACGGATTTCGTCAAGCAGGGGCAGAAGGACCGTGGAACCAAAGTCCACCGTCCCATGTCCGCCGATCTTGACCACGTTCAGATTAGGTGCAATCCGGATTGTCCGTTCCTGATGCTCACCGTACTCCAAAGATCTGCGTACCAGTGTCTCTCCCTGGAATTTATTTTTTATTTCCCGCCGTTTTTTCATGAACACACGCACCAGAGATCCACCGCATACGAATAAAGGTTTCCTGTTTTCTTTAATCTGCAGAGGGCCCATACTGGCTGGAAAACGTGTACACTCCCTACCATGTTACGAACAGAGGTATACCGAGAGGGACCACTATTGAATATATCGCCTGTTAACCAGCTGTGGGATGTGAATAAACTGAAAATATATGTAAGACCACGCACAAAAGTCGGCGAAGGCGTCCACCAGCCAATGTTCAAAGTCATCGCCACCACGGGCAATGGAAAAGAAAAGGTGAAATTCCATGCAGAGCACCTCCACAAATCCAAACTTGAGCAGATTGCAGAGGATACCGGTGCAACACTGGTATACATGGAGTCCGCCCCCGGCACCGGTGCCGGCGGCAACAAGAACTAAATACTATACTACCTATTTTTGGCTGTCCGCTTTGGCGGCAAAAAGGGGGGAACGCCATGAAAATATACGTACGTCCACGACAGAAAGTTGGAGAGGGTGTGCATCAGCCAATGTTCAGGATTGTCGCTGTCACCGGAAAAGGTGAAGAAAAACTGAAAATTCAGGCCAGCCATTTCCGCAAAAAGGAAATTGAGATGATTGCTGCTGATACCGGTTCAGAGGTTGTGGTGCTCGAACCAAACGCAAACGAATCCGGAAAAGGCACAAAATAACCACCAACCTTTTTTTGTTACTGCCAAATACCGCATTCTTCTGTGGTATCACCTGACATTCCTGCACTCTTCCACGCAGCAGCTGAGATCCTTGTCCGGGAATCGATGTCTGACGAAGAAACGGTACTCCGAGGGAAGGAACCATCGCTGCACTCATGAAAAAGTATTCTTCAGTATGAGACCCCTGCGCCCTGAATGCAGACATCCACAATACTGCAGAGACAATTTCGATACCACAATCCCTATCGTAAGAAAAAAACGATACTATCCTGGCACTATCTGAATAAACCAGAGACAGAGATGACATGGACCTTCTGACACATCACCCATACAACAGGGATGACCTCCCGAAACCTGCCTTTACCCTAAGGGAGGCTGCAGGATCGGTTGGCGACTTCGGGACCATTCTTCCGATTATTTTTGGGGTTGCCCTCGTATCAGACATGAATATCAGCAATATTCTCTTCTTTTTTGGTCTCTGGTTCATCATTTCCGGGTATTACTACCGCCTGCCGGTGCCCATCGAACCGATGAAGGCCGTCGGGGCGGTGGTGATCGCCGGTTCACTTACGCATGACATCATCGCTGCGTCAGGCATCATCATCGGTATTTTCTTTCTTCTGGCCGGTGTGATGCGGTGGATGGGGGCACTGAAGAAGTACATCCCACAGAATGTCATCCGCGGCGTGCAGGCAGCCCTTGCACTCCTGCTCCTCCGTTCAGCCTTCGGGTTTGCAACAGGGGATATCATTCCCTTTGCAATTGCGACGCTTATCATCGCACTCTTCTGGGTCGGTGCAAAATATACCCGGTTGCCGGATGTCTCGGCACTCATTGTCGTCTTCGGTGGTGTGGGAGCGGGCATTCTCATCACAGGAATGCCAGAATTCGTCCTCCCTGCCCTTCCCACATTCTACCTGCCCCCCCTGGAGGTATTCTCACCGGCATTCACTGACCTTGTCCTCCCACAGATTCCGCTCACCATTACCAATGCTATTCTCGCGACATCCCTTCTGACTCTTGATCTCTTCCATCATGAAATTAAACCGGACCGCCTCTCTGCCACCATTGGTGTGATGAATCTGGTCACCGTTCCGTTCGGAGGATTCCCCATGTGCCACGGTGCAGGCGGTATGGCCGGACAATATCGGTTCGGTGCACGCACCGGCGGGGCAAATATCATCGCAGGTATCATCCTGCTTGCCTTTGCCTTCTTCTTTGCATCAGCCGGCGTACTCTCAATCATTCCCACCGGTATATTCGGTGCCCTCCTCCTGTTTGTGGCCATAGAACTGGGAATTCATGCAACCAAAACCGACTCTCTTGCGGTGACCGGCATCATGGCAGTGATCTCCTTTGCAGGCAATATCACCATCGCGTTCATCATCGGCATGATACTTGCATGGGGACGAATCTGGTACCGGAGACGCAAAGGGCTTGAAACAGACACTGAAAAAAACAGTGCTACAGAAGTAACTGCTGAAAAGAAAGCCGAAGAATAACAGAGGGCTGAGCGTTCCGTTGTATGGGCGCCGTATGTCAGATGCACCCGTACAACGGAAGGCCCCCGTCCAGGGACATCGTGCCGGAATGAGTGGGCCGGTTCAGACTAAAAGGAAGATTCTGCCTGAACTAAACCAAACCGCCAGGACCGTTCACCTGGTTTGTGGGAAGCATGGTGCTATACCGGAGTGGCATATGATCCTCTCTGCCTGTCCCCAATACACAGGGGACGGAAGCGTCAGGATCGGGCCTTGTGATACAGCCACAGGCTGTGAACTCCCGGTCCATGAGATTGGTTTTGCTCCCGTTACGGGAGGGTTGATGATTCCACATTGGATGTGTGAGAGAGGGACAGGGTAGGACATGGGTTCATGCGGGCGGAAGGGAGAGGAAGACCACCAGAGAAACCGGCACGGAGAGAGTGAGTGTGATGCCCTGAATGAGCTTTGTGCGATTATCCCGTAAACGGCCGAATTTCCTGGTGATCAGCAGGAGGTACTAAGCGCATGAGGTATGTGCTAAATGTTGCCGTACCTGCTATACCTGAGGCTCCCTTCCGAAAGGACCTTCGACATCCGGTTCAGATATCCCCAGCAGAGCATCGGAGTTATTTGAATATATACCTTCACTTTTCAATAATATTAACTACAAATATTTAACAATGTCCGACTCTTTCGCCGTGTATTCCTCTGACAGAAATTCCTGCCAGACGTACTATTATGACATTCCGGGACGAACGCATTCCTATATGTTAAAACCGCTGCAGGTCGAGGCCTGGGTGCAGTCCCGCCGGTCTGACCTTGATGATGTACGTGAGCCGGTTGAGGCGATCATCCGGCAGGTGCAGGAGGGGAAGGACGCTGCACTCCGTGACCTGACTGCCCGGTTTGACGGAATTGAAATCGACGATTTCCGCGTGACAGAAGAGGAAATTGAGGCGGCTTATGATGATGTCAGCACCGAAATAACAGAACGCCTCATCGAAGCGGAGGCCCGCATCACCCAGTTCCACGAACTCCAGAAACGCACCGGCATGTGGCTGCAGGAGACCGAGCCCGGCATTACCCTCGGGGTGAAGACAACAGCGCTCTCCCGCATCGGGGCCTATGTCCCCGGCGGGCGTGCCGCATATCCCTCCACCGCCCTGATGACCGCTATCCCTGCACGGGTGGCAGGCGTCAAAGAGATCTGCTGCTGCACACCGCCGCCCATTCATCCCCTGACGCTCGTGGCCCTTGATATCGCAGGCGTCTCTGAGATATACCGCCTCGGCGGGGCGCAGGCAATCGCTGCGATGGCCCTCGGGACCGAGTCTGTGCCACCGGTCCAGAAGATTGTCGGGCCGGGGAACATCTTTGTGACCGCGGCAAAGATGATGCTGCGAGACCATGCGGAGATTGACTTTCCCGCAGGTCCATCAGAGATTGGCATCATCGCAGACAGCACCGCCATCTCTGAGTATATCGCAGCAGACATCATGGCACAGGCAGAGCATGACCCGAAGGCCGCCTGTATCCTGGTAACGACCGACCCTGCAATCGCAGAGGCAGCATCAACGGAAGTGGCCCGGATGTTTGCAGAGAGCCCAAGAAAAGAGATCATCGAAAAGGCACTGGCAAACTCCGGTTACATCATCGCAGAGACGCTGAATGAAGCCATCCGTCTGATAAACGAGATTGCACCCGAACACCTCTCCATCCAGGTGGCAGACACCTTTGCCGTGCTCTCGAAAGTTGAGAACGCAGGTTCCATCTTCGCCGGCCCCTTCACCGCGGTTGCCTGCGGAGACTATGCATCAGGGACAAACCATGTCCTCCCGACAGCAGGCTATGCACGGATATACTCAGGCCTCAACGTGGACCACTTCTGCAAGACATCAACCATCCAGATGATCGACCGGAAGGGACTTGAGGCGATCGGGGATATTGTCGAGACACTGGCGGATGCGGAAGGACTGCATGCCCATGCTGAGTCTGTCAGGATTCGACGAAAATAAGAATCCTGAAAATAACTATTTTTCAAACTTTATATTGAGATTTCTGTAAGAAGGGAAATGACATAAGTCATAAATCCGGAATTTCCCCGTACACAATGTGCGGCCAACAGCATCCTCACAAAAAGCTAATACATGCGCGACAAATATCAGGATATCAATACGGGAGGAGACATAATTCATGAAACTTGACATCGTTCTTGAAAAGGAAGAAGACGGAGGATACTCAGCCCACTGTCCGGCCCTGAAGGGGTGCCACTCTCAGGGAAGAACGAGAGAAGAGGCACTCAAAAATATGCAGGAAGCCATTGAACTCTACCTTGAAGTCGCTCACGACATTGCCTCCCGGCAGGTTACAGCCCAGCCGGGTTCAATCCTCGTTGATCTCGCAGTATGACTACAAAGCGCCTTCTCCCGGTATCCGGCAAAGAGATGGTACGGATTTTTTCAAAAGTAGGATTTCAGGTTGAACGCAAACGCGGCAGTCATATCATCATGAGCCGTGGCGATGAACTGCTTGTCGTCCCGGATCATGATCCAATCGCAAAGGGGACTGAACGCGAACTCATCAAAGATGCAGGCCTTACGGCAGAAGCGTTCAACAAACTGCTTAAAGGGAAGAAATAGCGGGAAATTAGGCCCTGCACCCCGGAAAAAACATCCACACAGAAGCCCGGAGCGGGCCGATCTCAGTCAAGACATACCATAATGTCCTCCCAAAATATTCGTCAATGAAGACCCCGACATAGTCCACAATACACCCGATTTTCAGCAAATAAAAGGCATAGAATCCACATTTTACCAACAGCAAAAACAAGCAAAAAATACGTCCATTTTATTGTCCAATTCCCCAAAACAGATACTCAAAAACGGTATGTCAAAAAGGGGGATAAAAGGTCATGGCAGATACCCATCCACCAACTCCAGGAACCGCTCAACCGTCTCCCCCGAATACGGCCCCTCCTCATACGCCGTAACGATCCTCATCGCACCCCTGAAGGTGGAAAGGCACATGAGAAACCCGTAGGGCCAGCAGACACAGGGAAGGAGGCAGACATCCCGGAGAACGAGGGGGCGGTCATCTACACTCTCAACCGGGAGGAAGTCCTCTTCCCTGAATATCCCGATATTGGAGAATACCGGGTTTTTCTGCCCGGTCTCTTCGTACCTCCGGATCATCTCATCAAAGAACTCCATGACCGCAGGCATGCCGCCTGCACAGATCTCCTCGTAGAAGAGAATGCAGTCCAGCCCCATCGCGGGCCCCTCTGCCTTTCGCTGGTTTGTCACTGCTGTCACCTGGCGGATGACATCCTCCAGCCGTGCTTCTTCACCGGAGGTGAGGGTGACCTCATAGGCGACCGAGAGGTTCATGGGAGGATATTCATCTGCACCGTCGTGGTGACGTCGGAGGTCAGCTGAGGTCAGAAGAGAGCGGGGGGCATTGAGGTCTTCGGGGTTGTCCCGGATTTTTTGGAAGGCTAAAAAGAAGGCGCCGATCATGATGTCATTTATTGTGGCGCCATGCCGTTTCCCGAACTCCTTTGCCCGCCGGAGCCGTTCAGGAGAAAATGTACGTGAGGCAATCCGTGGCGTTCCTCTCCCCATTCTCTCAACAGGAAACCGCCACCGGTCAACAAAAGGCTCGTCCCCATCAGATGCCTGCCGAATCTCTTCAGCGGTAAACCGGGCGAGGACCGGTCCCATGCTGCGGTCATACCACCCGGTGGGGGTGGGCCGGAAGTCCGGATCAGTTCCAATTTCCCTGTAGGTTGCAAAGAGCTGCCGTGCCAGGTCCCGGAGGCCGCCCGCATCACAGAACCCGTGATGGCAGGTGACCGTGACCCGGTCGCTCCCTTCCTCTCTCAGGAGAGAGACCCGCAGCTGCGGCCCGCGACGGACATCCAGTGGGCCGGGAGGCATTTCGGGAGGGAAGGGAAGAACATCCTCATCTCCATTCTCACGCCCCTCATCCCCAACATCGGGCAGAAGTTTGACAAAGGCCCGTTCCCACTCCGCTTTTGGGATCTCCTCCCAGCAGGGCATACCTGCTCCTTCCGCAAACCGTGACCGGAGACAGAGATTTGCTTCGAGCATACGCATGGTGGCCGTCTTCAGCACCCCTTCGTCGAGGTGCCCGTCGAAGGCAAAGACAATGTGCATCGTCGGGTCATAGATCCGTTCAAAATAGACATTGAAGAGGTCGAAGGCGGATGCGGGATGATCGGAGGGAAGAGTCATATCAGATGATATTCTCCCAGAAAGGGATATGTGTGTTCCCGATTGTTCCCTGCACTCCGGGGTTCGCCCCCGTCCCAGGTGGTTGCACCGTGATACTTCCAGCCCTTCCCTTGCACCCTTATTTACACCAAAAATAAAGCCAAAACACGACGTAAATAAAAATCGAGTGCCCACAAGCATATTTTATTGGTTCTGTTGCACTCATACCAAAATCACACATACACCCATACCCGGTCACCCATACCACACTCTCATTGAGAGGCTGAATGTTTGGGTATATGTGTATAATATTCCTATACTCTCTGTACTCCTCTCTATAGTACTATCTTCTGTACAAGAATACTCATCAGTATGCTCATTGTTCATCGTTGCACTTCTGAAAAAATCGAGTGCAAAAAGGGTGAAAAAGTGTAACTCCCCCTCATATTATCTATCTCTCTTTTCTTTTCCCCGGAAAACCAACCCCATCAGGTAAGAGGAGACAGGTGTTGAGGGTCAGACTACTGACCAGATCATATGAGAGAAACCGTAAAATATCAGGACAATACGGCAGAAAATTCCCCGACATTCACGGCACCTGTCATCCATATTTCCAGCAGAACTGTTTTATCAGGTAAAGAAAATGTTTTGGTGAATGGTGCTGTATTCTCAGTATGAAGCAACCCACTAAGGTGAAACGTGACTGACAAACATCCTGCCTTTTACAGTGCCGCGATCGGCATCGGTGCCGGAGCAATCATCACCGGGTTCATACTTCTCTTTTCGAAAGGCTGGATGCGCCTGAATTCGTATAACCAGACCATTCTGGGGATAGGAATCATACACATGTATGCATCTCTTCTGCTTGTGCTCTTCTTCGCCGGATGCTGCATTCCCTTCGTGCTGCATACCGACTCACGACAGACAATCCTCCTGAATGCCGCCCTCACCGGCCTCATCGCCGCAGCCGTGGCCCGCATCCTGCCGTTTGTCGGGAAGCCTGCCTATGTTATCTCCTCACTTCTCTCAACCATACCGCAACTGCTCATCATCCTCGCCTGCGGTGTGCTGGTGGCCGTCTTCGGGGGACTCTTCGCCTCATTCATCAGGAAGGATGAGGGACAGGGATTTGCACCGCTCATCCCCCTCGCTCTCGTCACCATCGCGGTGATTGTCCTTCCACTGCTTCTGGTCCCTGCCGGCATATCCACCGGCATCATTCCCCCCACTTCCTATGACGGTGCCACATCTGCCATATCCCATGGGAGTGGGATGTCTGTCGTAGCCTATAAGAGTGCGGTGTCCGATACACCGACGGATCTGCGGGTGCTGAAACTATCTCCGGGTGGCGATATGGAATGGGAACAAACGGTGGACATCAGCACCTATGACGGGGTGGACGTGCTCACCGAATCTCCGGCTGGGTATGTCCTTACTGCAACAGAATATGGGCAGGAGTACAATACCATGCATCTGGTCCGGTTTGACAGGGATGGGAACTACACCCAGCTGCCGGATGTACGAACCGGATTAAATCATGTATCATCCATCATCCCCGCACCGGACGACGAATACCTCATCGCAACAGGAGCACCAGAGATCATGCGCATCACCAGCACAGGAGAAATCCTCTGGACAACACCGCTCACAAACGGGAGTCAGGGCATGGCCCCGGTCTCCCTTCTGGCCCGTGATGACAACACTGTTGTTGCCGCCTGGGCAGACCAGACTGCCTGCCTGGATGCAGACGGGACCATTCTCCGGGAGGCATCTCCCGATGCATTTGGCAGCGGACCGTCGCCCGTCTCTCTTACAAAGGCAAATAACAGTGGCATTCTCGCATGCACGGAAGGAAGGATCATCATGGTTGATAATCATTATACGGTTTATCCAGTTGCTGTCCGCCTCGATGCAGAGGGCACAGTACTGTGGAACCGGATCTTTGGCAGCGGGGTTGCAGACACCATTTTGGGCGTCTGGCAGAACGGGAATGGACACACTATCCTCTACCGAACAACCACATCCCCAAAAGATATCTGGGGCAAGGTCGTGCAGGCATACACCAGTCACCTCATCAGCCTGAGTGACGAGGGCACCGTAACCGGATTACAGGAGGTGCCTGATACCGGCGGAGACATTGTTCCGTCACCTGTCAGAGGATACATCTCGGTTGACATCGGGGATGAGAGCATCACTATTACCGGGTATGATGCAGGTCATGAAATCTGGAAGAGGGAGTATGGTATGCGGGCCAACCCGTACTCTCTCCGGGGTATTGGGACGGCTGACGGCGGATATCTCATCGCCGTCTCCTCCCCTTCATGAGATCCCGGATAGAAATAACAGGACCCACAGAGCCGAGAGAGGCAGTGCAAGAATTCGTGGAAGTTTCTCCTCCTTTGAAGCCATCCACCCGATCACACCGAGGACAAAGAGCAGGGTCAGATGGTATCCTGCAAACCGGAATGGGGAAATGATAGTCTGGTGAAAACCCGTCATTCCGAGGGAAAAGAGGATAATGAGAATGATGAACACGTACGAAAGAGTACCCGCGAGAACTGTCCGGATTGCATCACCGGTCACATAGCCAAACAACAGGGCGCCAGCGGGATACATGAAGAGCACGAGAATTCCGAGAACCGGATACACATAGAGTGCGGCGGAAAAAATCGCAAAACCGAGAAGATAGACAACAAGAAGAGCGTTTTTTCTCTCAGTATTCAACCGTGCATATTCTTCTCTCATGGGAAAGGGATTCCATCTTCTCCTTCATAAAGATTTGCAGGGAGATATCTCATCTCTCCGGTGTACAATTGCTGTACCAGACTACCTTACCGGTGGAGTGTATCTTTTCGGCCGCCGAACACCGGAATCAGTACAACATAGTGATAGATTTTGCATTTGGCAGTGATGCAATAACCGCATATACGACCTTAACCAAAAATGAACCTGGTAAAGGGAAATATGAATTTTATCCTCACTCTCTTCGATTATTTTTTTAATTCATTCGCTCTGGTAAGTATTGCCTTTGCACTCTTCTCGGTTCTGATATATCTGGGTTTGCGGAAGCTCAGGAATGAAAAATATCAGTTCATTACCGCGATTGCAGGCGGTTTTTTCCTGGTGGCGATCTCAGCCTTTTTTACCGGAGTCAATCTAACCGGTGAAATATTCCGGACGATTGGAATAGTTCTGATACTCATCGCACCCCTGATAGTCTTTAAACGATACCTCAATACAAAAGACAAACTGATAGCGGTATTTCTCATTTCGGTATTATACCCGGCATACTCTCGCTCCTCACAATACCAGTGCGGAGGCCCCGCCATGGTCGGATACTACCCGTGGTATGTTGCGGCTCTGGGAGATTGTATTGGCCCCCTCGTTCTTTCACTCGCTGCGGTGAGCATGCTGATTTTTATCAGAAGAGTCTATGAAAAACAAAAGCAGGAAAAATACCACCTAATTGCATTGGGATTACTGATTCCCGCCACAATATGGTTCATCTACTCTGTCGCATCAGCCTCTCTTACCGTATTGATACTCATAGTTATCGGTGAATTCGTGAGGGAAACAGGGAAAGATAATAATTTCAGGATTTCAGCAATAATGATCATCTCAGCGGTAGTGATTGCTCTGCCCTGGAACTTCCTGGTGGAACTCCCGTGCATCCGGAATTTTTTCCCGATATGGATTGATCCGGTTCTTGCGGTATCGGTTGGAGCCGCCGCCCCTCTTTATTCAGTACAATCAAGGATACCGGAAAAATGGAGAGACATTTCTGCCTTCACATTATGTTTCATCGTTTCTGTGCTGATATTCCATTTTACCGATCTTATCAGCTAATAATGAGAGAAATATCCGTGTTTTCACACAGAATTTTGATCTCCATCCGCCGGAAAAACACCGGAACTTCCCACCGCTGCCTTCATCCCTCCGATGTACTCCGAGAGTTCCCGTTCCATCCCCACCGCATCCCCGGCGTTCCTCTCGATTATTTCCACAATGGCGCTGCCGACGATGACACCGTCAGCGCCTGCCGCCACCGCCTGCCGGGCATGGGTTTCTGTCGCAATCCCGAAGCCGAGGGCAAGCGGCATTTCGGTCTGTTCCCGCACCCGGTGTATCAGGGGGACGGCGGCCTCCGATAGTGTTGTGCGTTTCCCGGTCACCCCCGAGAGGGAGACCAGATAGAGAAAGCCGCCGGCCAGATCCGCAATCCGTTTCACCCGCTTAGGAGGGGTGGTCGGTGTCACCGTGAATATCGGCGCAATTCCTGACTCTTTTGCATACTCCATCACCAGATCCGCCTCTTCAACCGGCATATCAACGATCAAAATACCGTCTACTCCGGCCTCTTTCGCCTTACGATAGAAACGTGCGGCCCCCCGGGAATAGACCGTGTTGCAGTAGACCAGCAGGACAATGGGCACGTCAGACTCTTTTCGAATCTCCCGTATCAGTGCAAAGGCCGAATCAGTCGTTGCCCCGGCACAAAGTGCCCGTTCATCGGCCCGCTGAATGACCGGCCCGTCACCCACCGGGTCAGAGAACGGGATACCCAGTTCCAGAATATCTGCTCCGGAACGGATGATGGTCTGCGCCGCCACAAGCGAGGTCGCGTAATCGGGATCGCCTGCCACCGTGAAGGCGATGAACGCCGGCCGCTCGAATACCGTTTCAAATCTGTTCATGCACCACCTCCCGTGTGATATCCTTGTCACCCCTCCCCGAGAGGTTAATGATAACAATATCATCCTTTTCAAACCGGACCTGCTCTCTTATGAGGTAGGCCACCGCATGTGCCGATTCAAGGGCCGGCACAATGCCCTCCCTGCGGGAGAGGTAGCGGAATGCGTTCAGGACTTCATCATCAGGCACGCTTTCATAGTGCACCCGGCCGGTATCTTTGAGCATGCTGTGCTCCGGCCCGACCGAGGGGTAATCAAGGCCCGCCGCCACCGAATGCGTTTCAATGACCTGTCCGTCGTCATCCTGGAGAAGGTAGGAGAGGGCGCCGTGCAGAATTCCCGGCCGGCCACTCTCAAGCGAGGCACCGTGTTCTCCGGGTGCTTTGCCCCTGCCGCCGGCCTCGACACCAACGAGCTTTACATCATCCTTCAGGAAGGGATGGAACATGCCGATGGCATTGGACCCGCCGCCCACACAGGCGACTATTGTATCAGGGAGGCGCCCTTCCCTCTCAAGGATCTGACGCCGTGCCTCTGTTCCGATAACGGTCTGGAAATCCCGGACCATCTCCGGGTAGGGGTGCGGGCCGACAACAGAACCAAGGATATAGGCCGAATCCACGCTACTGGCCGCCCATTCCCGCATCGCCTCATTGACCGCATCCTTCAGGGTCGCTGTCCCGCCGGAAACCGGGATGACCTTCGCACCCATCAGCTCCATGCGGAAGACATTCAGGCTCTGCCTCTGGCAGTCGGTCTCTCCCATATACACCTCGACCGGGATATTCAGCACGGCACCGGCAATCGCCGTTGCAACACCGTGCTGCCCGGCTCCGGTCTCTGCAATCAGCCGTTTCTTGCCCATGTGCCGTGCGAGAAGGCCCTGCCCGAGGGTGTTGTTGAGTTTGTGCGCCCCGCTGTGGAGAAGGTCTTCTCGTTTGAGGTACACCCTGCACCCCATATCCGCCGAGACATTCCTGCAGAAGGTGAGCGGGGTCTCCCGTCCGGCATACTCCTTCAGGTAGAACGCAAGCTCGTCTCTGAATTCCTTCGTCGGGCAGACGGAACTCCGCCCCTCCTCAAGGGCCATTACAGCTGCCATGAGGGTTTCAGGGACAAACTGTCCACCGAACTGTCCAAAACGTCCTTTACTCATGTAAACCTCCTGCACGCACTGATGAATGCACGAACCAGCCGGGGATCCTTAACTCCGGGCCGGCTTTCAACACCTGATGCCACATCAAGGGCATAGGGCCCAAGGGCCGCTGCTATCCGGACATTCTCAGGCGTCAGCCCGCCGGCAAGGACAACCGGGAGAGAAGCACTCTCCAGCACCTGCCGGGCGAACTCCCGATTGAAAGGCAACCCTTTCCCTCTGCTTGCGTCTATTACCACCGCATCACAGCTCTGTGATGGTTGCTCTCCGGGAGCGACCATGCGCAGTATGCGGGCACGGGTGCAGGGAATCGGGACATCTACCCCCACCTGCACTACCGCCGGACTGAGTCCAAGCATCTCATCAATCTCTTCTTCATTTTCTGTTGCTGTCACACAGACACCGGTGGTAAAGGGGCCAAGGGAGTCAAGTATCTCTCCTGCACGCTCTACGGTTACCGAGCGCGGCGAATCGCTGAAGACAACGATACCCACCGCATCGGCACCGGCCACTTCTGCGCAGTGTGCATCCTCGGGTGAGGTCACCCCACAGATCTTTATGCGCATACCAGTTCCTCCAGCGTCATCTTCGGATCCTTCGCTGACATGAGTGCTGTTCCTGCGAGGAAGGCATCGGCATGGGGAGAAAGCCGCCGGATATCCTCCGGCCCTCCGATGCCGCTCATCGAGACGACAAGCCTGCCGGCATTCCGTATGGAACCCGCCAGGACAGCCGTTGTTTCCGGTCTGACCTCCATGGTCCGAAGGTCACGGTTATTGATCCCGATGATCTCCGCACCGGATGCAAGGGCCAGTGCAACATCAGCAGGTGTATGCACCTCGACAAGGGGTTCAAGCCCTTCGGCATACGCAGCAGAGACAAAGTCGCCGAGTTGTCCTTCGAGCAGACTCGCAATCAGAAGCACGGCATCTGCACCGAGGGCTCTCGTTTCTGCAATCTGGCGCATATCGATGATGAAGTCCTTTCTGAGAACTGGGAGGGAGACAGCGCTCTTCACCGCTGCAATATCTTCCGGCCGTCCCCCAAAGTATGCAGGCTCAGTAAGAACAGATATCGCTGCACAGCCTCCTTTTCGGTATTCTTCTGCAATTACTCCTGGACGAGTCCGTTCCTGTATCATCCCACGGGAAGGTGAGGAAAACTTAATTTCTGCTATCACCGCATGCTTTCCCCGGACAGACAGAATTGCCTCCTTCAGGCTCAGCAGGGTGCTGTTCTCCCCGCTTTCTTCAGGCTCCCTGATGCGAAGCTCAGTTCTTCTGACAATATCATCAAGTATCATTGTGTGTATCCCCCTGTCATTCTCACAAGAGCGTCCAGTTTAGCCTGTGCACGTCCTCTGTCAATCGCATCCTCCGCACGGCGGATGCCTTCCTCAAGGGAAGCGGCCCGTCCACCGATGCAAATAGCAGCCCCGGCATTCATCAAAACAATATCGCGTGCCGGCCCCTCATCTCCGCTGAGCACGTCTAGGATAATGTCTGCATTCTGCCGGGCGTCGCCTCCCATAAGCGCCGCATAGTCTATCTCCGGGATGTCAAAGTCGCCGCACCGGATTTCATAATGCTCAATCACCCCGTTTTTCAGTTCTGATATCAGGGTAGTCCCGGTCGTTGTGATCTCATCGAGGCCATCGCCGTGGACGATCATCGCTCGCTCTGTACCAAGTATCTTCAGTGCTTCTGCCACCCTCTCTGTCAGTTCCGGGCGGTAGACACCAACAAGCTGGGCTTCTGCCCCGGCAGGGTTTGCCAGCGGGCCAAGAATGTTGAAGAGGCTTCGTGTCCCGATCTCTCTTCTCGGTCCTGCGACCATTTTCATGGCAGGGTGATAATATGGGGCATACAAAAACCCGATGCCAACCTCTTCAATGATACGACACATCTGTTCCGGTGGGACGGACAGACAGACGCCCAGCGTTTCCATCAGATCTGCAGAACCGCATCTGCTGCTCACACTCCGGTTTCCGTGTTTCACAACAGGAACACCGGCACCGGCGGCAACAAATGCAGCAGCCGTGCTGATATTGAAGGTCCCCGCATATCCCCGCCTGTCCCACAGGTATCAACAAGGGTGCCTGCCACTTTCGGGTGCACGGATGTTGCATGCTCCCTGAGCACATGGGCACAGGCAGCAATCTCTGCGGTGGTCTCTCCCTTCATGCTCATTGCCGTCAGAAAAGCACCAATCTGCGCATCAGTGGCCATGCCTGTCATCATCAGATTCATGACAGAGGTTGCCTCATCTGCGCTGAGATTGGTCTGGGCCGTCGCCATTGCGATTGCGCTTTGCATCACCGGCACCCACTCCCCAAAAAATTCTCCATCATCTGGAGGCCATGCTCTGTGAGGATGCTCTCCGGGTGAAACTGAATGCCCTCTATGGGATAGTCCCGGTGGCGGACACCCATTACATACCCGTCATCACAGCTGACCGCAGTCACTGCCAGTTCTTCCGGAAGGGTTTCTTCGTCCACGATGAGGGAATGATACCGGGTCGCCGTAAACGGATTTTGTATTCCCGAAAAAATACCGGCTCCGTCATGGGATATTTTGGAGGTCATCCCGTGCATCAGGTTCTCTGCCCGGACAATTTCTCCTCCGCAGTTCTGGCATATCGCCTGATGCCCGAGGCAGACTCCCAGTGTCGGGATCTCCCGGGAAAACGTCCGCAGAGCATGAAGAGAGAGACCTGATTCCTCAGGACGGCCGGGACCGGGGGAGAGAATCACCCGCTCGATATCCCGGAGACGGACCGTCTCCGGCGACTGATCGTTTCGCACAACAACAGGCTCTGCACCCAGGTGACCGATCATCTGACAGAGATTGTAGGTAAAACTGTCATAGCTGTCAATAACAAGCACCTTCATGATCGCTCCTCCGCCATTTTGATGGCTGCAAGCATGGCACGGGCCTTTATCCCGCTCTCGGCATACTCCTTTTCCGGCACTGAGTCGGCAACGATACCCGCTCCTGCCTGCACAGAGGCACGTCCGTTTTCAACAATTACTGTCCGGATAACTATCGCGAGGTTCAGGTCCCCGTTGAGCCCGATATACCCTGCTGCTCCTGCATAGATGCCCCTTGGGTCGTCTTCAAGTTCATCAATGACCTGCATCGCCCGTATCTTCGGCGCACCGGAGACCGTCCCTGCGGGAAAACAGGAGAGGAATGCATCAAACCGGTCGCAGTCATCCCTGAGTTCACCACTCACCCGTGAGACAATATGCTGCACATGGGAGAACTTCTCAATCTTCATGAATGTCTCCGGAACAACGGTGCCATATCTGGATACCCGGCCGAGGTCATTGCGTGCGAGATCAACAAGCATGAGATGTTCGGCGCACTCCTTTTTGTCGGCGAGGAGATCCCGTGCGAATTCAATATCCTCTTCACCGTTTCGTCCCCGTGGACGGGTGCCGGCAATAGGAACGGTGGTAACCGTTTTTCCCTCGACTCGCACCAGCATCTCCGGGCTGGATCCGATGATTTGCCTATTCCCGAAATCAAGGAAATACATATAATTGCTCGGGTTCACTTCACGGAGAGCAGAATAGAGAGCGATGGGAGGTGCGGTGTACGCACACTCAATCCTCCGTGAGATAACTGCCTGGAGGATTTCACCCGCGTGGACATACTCCCTCGTCTGTGCAACCCGCTCTTCAAAGGTCTTCTGTGTGAAGTTTGAGGTGTGAAGCATCTCTTCAGAGTTGTGGGAAATCTGCTCGTCCTTTTTTCCTGCAGGTCTGCAGAGTATCTTTTGAATCCGCTCTGCTGCTCTTTCATACTCCTCAGAAGGGACGGAGTTTTCAGTTATAAGCGGATAGCTGAAGAGGTAACTCTTATTCTCATCGTGATCGGTGACAATGCTCTCGCGGGTGAGCATAAACGCAGCCACCGGCGTATCACTCCGGATTCCATCATCATTTTTTCGACGCGGGGGAAGCTTGTCAAAGAGTGCATAGACAAGATCATACGCGAAGTATCCGGCAAAGCAACCGGTAAAATCCGGGGTGTTCTCTGCACATATCGTAAAGGCATCAACAATCGACTGGATTGTTGCAACCGGCGTCCCATCAACTGCCGCCCGGCGTGCACAGGCAACATAACGCTCATCGCCGGTCAGGCTGAGGGTCTCTCCGATTGATATGGTCAGAACAGGCTCTATCCCCAGAACCGAGTGGCGTGCGTCCCGTCTCTCCCGGTCAAGGGACTCGAGGATAAATCCGCACTCCCCTTCAGGAGAGAAATCCTCCGGCACATCCGTGCAGAGAGGGATTATAGTGGGCTTTGTGCATTTTTCTGCAATTGTTTCGAATTCTTCTAAGGATATGTTCAGTTGTATTGCGGTTTCCATTCCACCGGCATCACCTATGCACACATTTGTACTTCATTGTATATGTGTGGATCACAGCACACACCAAAGCCACACCCCCTGCATTATATTAAATGATAACGACCCATTCCACAAAAACGGCTCTTTTGCCCAGGAAAGGACACAAACCCCAATTACAGGATTTTATCAATTCATATTACAGGTCCCCCGTCTAAGAAGCCCCGCGGAATTTTTTACCATCGTCGGTTGAAAACAATCATTGCTTTATCTCCGGTTTTCGTTCTTTTTTGCTCAATTTCGGCCTATTTCACCACGAAATGCGTTTATCAGCAAATATATATCCCATTTTATCAGACACCTATCATACCGGAGTTATTCATGCCGTCTGTCATCAAAACCGATACCTATACCAAGCTGTTTGGAGACCTGAGAGCCGTTGATTCAGTCAGTCTTTCTGTTGAAAAGGGCAGTCTGTTCGGGCTTTTGGGACAGAACGGTTCAGGGAAAACAACAATGATCAAGATGCTCACCGGACAGATGAAGCCCTCTTCCGGGTCTGCACAGGTGCTTGACATCGACCCGTCCAACGATCCGGTACCAGTCAGAGAGGCTGTCGGCATCATCCCCGAACAGGAAACGCCACCGAGCTTTCTCACCGCCGAGGAATATCTCGCATTTGTCGGAAAAATACGGCATATCGAAGGTATTGAAGAAAAATCAGACTGGTGGTTTGATTACCTTGATTTCGGTGATAAAAGAGACGTCCTCTGCAAAGACCTCTCACGGGGGACACGGCAGAAGCTGATGTTTGCCCAGGCATTCCTGCATACACCCGCACTTGCCCTGATAGACGAACCCCTGATTAACCTCGATCCCGTCATGCAGAGAAAGGTGAAGCAGTTTTTAGCAGAGTATGTTCAGTCAGGCAATACCATCTTTTTGTCCACCCATATTCTCGAAATTGCAGAAGAGATCTGCACGGATTTTGCCATCCTCCATAAGGGAAAACTGCTGCACACAGGAACGGTGCGTGAACTGACGGAAAACAACATCCATCTTGATGATTTTTTCATGGACCTTGTTGAAAGAGGAAACGAGAATGTTTGACCTTTTCACCACCATGTTCAAAGAAGAATGGCGACTGCACTCGACACTGTTTGGCAGCCTGAATTTTGCCCTGTTTCCGGTGCTTATATTTGGAATCGCCTTTATGGGCGCATTTCTCCTGCCCTTCATTCGTTCCGTGATGGACCTCTCCGTCCTGGTTTTCCTGATGCATGGAAACTTTGCCCTTCTGGGAATCATGGTCGGCTCATTCGGCCTGATGGGAAAAGAAATAATGAACCGGAGGTTCGGGCAGGCAAGCCTCATTGCCTATTCGGCACGCAGCCTTCCGGTGTCGGAAAAACGATTATTTCTGAATTTCGTTGTCAAGGACATCGTCTATTACTTCATCCTCTGGGTACTGCCCTTCTGCATGGGATTTATCCTGGCAGCACCGCTGATGGGGATGAGCCTGTACTATCCGCTTCTGACCCTTCTGACACTCACCCTCTCGTTTCTCACCGGCCTGTGTGCAGTGTTTCTGTTATCGGCGGGATATTCCCGAAGCAAGACAGCGTTTGCGGTTGTCTGTGCAATCGCGGCAGCATCGGCCGCCCTGTTTGTATTCGGGTTTAACGGAGGAGCAACCGCTCTTTTCCCTCCGCTCGCAGTCTTTTATTCGTTCTCAGCAGAAAGCCTTGCAATATCCGTAGGAGTCATTCTCATCCTGTTTACCCTCTCGATGGTGTTCTTCACCTCAGAATACCAGAGTTCAGAGAAACACTACAAAAACAGGCATCCCATGCTTTCCCAAAGACTTGCCCTGCTGCCGGAACATGATCTGGTTGCAAAGGATTTCATCGATCTCTACCGGAGCGGTATTGGAATCGGGCAGACACTCTTCTCATTTCTTCTGCCGCTGGGCCTTATATGGCTGATTCTTTCTCTCATGGGTGGATTTCTCCCGCCGGAGAATCTATTATTGATTTTTGCGGTGGTAACAGGCGTCATATCCTCGACAATGTATACCTGGCTGACCGAATTCGATGCAATAGCATCGTATATGTTCCTGCCCCTCTCCGTATCGTCTGTTATCAAAGCAAAGATTGAATCGTTTACCGTGCTTCAGGCAGTCCCCGTCATATTTCTTACCGGTGTTGCCCTTTATTCAGGCACTGCTGCATATATCCCGCATGCACTTGTGGTATCCCTTTGCATCTCCTTTTTTGCACTCTCGGTACTCGTACGGTTGTGCGGACTGTCTCCCACCACTCTCATCTATAACGCCAGAATCTTTCTGACCTACATGCTTCTCATCGGGCCGCTGATACTTGTACTCATTATCCTTACCTTTACAAGTCCACTCTTCGCATTTGCTGGCATTCTTCTTGTGATTCCCTCGTGGTATTTCATACAAAGCGGTTTTGAGAAATGGGACAATACGGACTTTGCAGGGTTTTAACCAGATAATACATCTCTTATTGGAGCGACTGATATGCACCCCAGGGTACCAAAAAATACTCGAAAAAGTATTGAGAGAGAAAAGGAAGGATTTACAGCGTCTCTGCGCCGTTCATGTATGGCCGCAGCACTTCGGGAATAACAACCGTGCCGTCCTCTTCCTGGTAATTTTCCATAATTGCACGAATCGTTCTGGTGGTTGCAACCGCCGTGCTGTTTAATGTGTGGAGGGGGTATTTGTTCTCGAAATCGTGGGCGTCTCTGGCCCTGATATTCAGCCGCACCGACTGGTATGCCGTGCAGTTGGAGCATGAAACAACCTCACGGTACGCCTCCTCACGCGGCATCCAGACCTCCATATCATATTTCTTCGCGGCAACGGTTCCAATATCTCCGGTACAGATGTTCACCACACGGTAGGGAAGGCCAAGCATCTGAAAGATATCCTCTGCGTTTTTCAGGAGCTCTTCATGCAGCGCCCACGAATCCTCCGGTTTGCAGTAGACAAACTGCTCGACCTTATTGAACTGGTGCACCCGGAAGAGCCCCCGGGTATCAATCCCGTGCGACCCAATCTCGCGCCGGAAGCAGGGGCTTACCCCTGCAAGTTTGAGGGGGAGGTCTTTTTCTTCAAAGATCTCGTTCATGTACATCGCGGCCATCGGATGCTCGCTTGTCGCAATTAAAAACTCATCTTCGCCGTCAATGGCGTACATCACATTCTCAAAATCAGCAAGGTCGGTAACACCCTCATAAGCCGCCCGGTTCATCATATAGGGTGGCATGATAGGCACATAGCCGCGTTCACCGAGGACATCAAGGGCAAGACGCTGAAGGGCAAGGTCCATGAGCGCAAGATTCCCTTTCAGCATGTAAAATCCTGAACCGGATATTTTTGCCGCTCTCTCGAATTCTGCAAGGCCCTTTTCGACCGCAAGTTCTCCGTGGTTCTTCAGCTCAAAGGAAGGGACAACAGGCTCGCCCCAGAGTTTCGCCTGCACGTTTTCTGAATCGTCGCAGCCGACAGGAACACTCTCATGAAGAATATTGGGGATCCTCATCAGGTAGAAATTCAGATTCTCTTTTATCTCCTCGAGTGCTGCTTCACCTTCCTTTATCTTTGCGGGAAGGGTTTTTGCCTCTTCAAGGAGCCCTGAGATATCCTGTTTTGCCTTCTTTGCTTCCTTTATCTCCCGGCTGATGATATTGCGCCGGTTTCGCATGGTATTAATGTCAATCTGCATCTCACGCGACTGAATATCCTTTTCCAGCAGATCGTCGATCCAGCCAAGCTTTTCGGCATCTCCCCTCTTCGTGAGATCCGCCCTGACGACATCCGGGTTGTTTCGAATAAATTTCAGTTCAAGCATAACTTCATTTCATGTATGCCCATCATAGGGGATTATTGTTACGAGCACCTCTTTTTCACTGCGGCCATATCGTCCGGTATGCATAGGGAAAATGAAAAAACGGGCGAAGTCCCTCTCAGCTATTTTCATCACACGGCGAGGTTCTCTTCCCGGTCTTTCCGGTAAGAATCGGGACAGCGCATATCATCTTCAGCACGCCCTCCCCCGTATTCATGATCATGTGATTTTCGCAGGGAAGAGTATAGATTACATCGCCGGCACGGACAGGGTTCTTCATTTTGTCATCACCAACAACAACGCCTTTCCCTTCGAGCAGGTACATCTCGTGTTCTTCCTGATGCCGGTGCCAGTCGGTGGACCCGCCCGGAGCAAATTCCAGAAGCCAGAGGGCACATCGCGGGTTTTCATCAGCAGCGCTCACGAGATATCGGACGGAAATCCCGGAAAAACCCGGCTTTTTCATTTCTTCAGCCGGGACATCACCTGCGTGTCTGAGGATCATACACGGAACTATTGACAGTGGTTATGGAATAAAAGGTACTCCCCATCTCAGCGGGATGCAGCTGTGTGCTTCAGAAAGATACCACACCCAATTGGCTGATGCAGGGTCAACCCGATCATCCCTGTGAGAACAACAGAGGGATTCTGCACACAATAAGTGCCAAAAACAGAGGCACAAATCCACCGTCATATTTTTCCCCTGCATCAGTAACAGATTCGAGGTGAGCGGGCCGGAACTCCTGATCACCGGCGCCACAACCGGTCTTGAGAAACTGATGGAAAAGCGGCATAGGTCTCATAAAGACTGAGTACCGGACAAATGAAACAATCTGATATAATATGGCCGGCAATTTCCCGAAAATACTTAAAGCCGGATTACCAAGATCACAATATAGACGACAGGGAATGCAGGCGGCCGGGAACTGCAGATGATCGAGTGAAAACCAGTAGATGAACGCCCTCTTGGAACAGGCAGGGAAAGAGGGAAAATCCAAGATTGAAACATGAAAACAGATCTGCAGAAAGTAATCACAGTGATGAGCAGAGCGTATGGGACAGATCTCTCATACTATGACGAATCGGTCCTCTCCAAATCACTTGAAACCAGGCGTACCGGGACCTCGTCTGCGACGGTTGATGACTACTGTAAGTACCTGTCAGGACACCGGGAGGAGGCAGACACACTCTCCCGCTCTCTGCAGAACACCCACAGCGAATTCTTCAGAAACCCCCTCACCTTTGCCCTGCTTGAATCCCTTGTACTGCCCTCCCTTTTAATGGAGCGGCAGGGAGCAGAGAAGGGCGGCATCCGGATCTGGTCTGCCGGGTGCGCCGCCGGGGAGGAGGCGTATTCGATCGCAATCCTGCTCGATGAACGGGCCACGGCATCAGAACATCCCGTCCCATACCAGATCTTTGCCACCGACATCTCGGAAGATGAACTCGCACACGCAAAAAGCGGAGTCTACGATGCGGCAAAGGTGCAGAATGTACGCCTGAAGCAACTTCACGCCTACTTCCATTCATGCGGGGATACCTATACGGTCATCCCGCGACTTCGGGACCATATCGATTTTTCCCGGTACGACCTGCTGGACAAGCATTCCACCAGCCCCCCGACGAGCATCTACGGGAACTTTGATCTGATCATCTGTGCCAACCTGCTCTTCTATTATCGGCCGGAGGTCCGGCAGTCCATCCTGGAAAAGCTGCACCGATCTCTCGTTCCGGGAGGGTATCTCGTGACCGGCGAAGCTGAGCGGGAGATGGTTGAGCAGGCAGACGACATATACCCGGTCTTCCGGCCGGCGGCAGTGTACCGGAAGAGGAGCAGGACGAAGATGAAGACAGCACAGAGAACCGGGACGGGAACAACAGCATGCAGACAGGAGGCAGATCATGAAGTTTAAGGACCTGAAGATCGGCACGCAACTGATAATCGGGATTGGCATCATCATCGTTATGGCCGTCCTGCTCGGCGCAACGGCCGTGGTGCATGAGGAGAGCCTGTGGGAGGATACCACAAACATCTACGAACACCCGCTCGAAATCAGGCGGACAGTGGGCGCACTCGAAGCAGACATCCTCAGTATGCACCGGGGGATGAAAGACCTGTTCCTGACGGAGAATGAGCAGGAACGGGAGCAGATCCTTCAGGAAATCAGTACCGACGAGGCAGATGCCTTCCGGCAGTTCGATATCCTGTACGATCTCTACCTTGGTTCCCAGTCCGACATCGATACCGTATATACCGATTTTGTCCAGTGGAACACCATCCGCGGCGAGACCATCCGGTTGCTGCGGGAAGGAAATACTGCTGAAGCGGTGAGCCGGACAAAAAGTACCGGTGTTGGGGGCGTCCAGGCAGAGAAGATGATGGACGATATCCAGACCATTGACGATTTTGCCCGGATGAAAGCCGATGAGTTATACCAGTCCGCACAGCAGCACAAAGATGATCTGACCGTGCAGCTCGCGGCCCTCTTGGCCGCCACTCTTCTGCTCTTCTTCGTTGTCAGTTACATCCTGCTGAAAGCAGTGCGGGACCCGCTCTTAGAACTGACAGGTGTCAGCGAGCGGTACCAGCAGGGGGACTACGGTGCCCGCAGCCGGATTGTCTCCGCAAATGAGGTGGGGGCGCTCGCCACCTCCTTCAACACCCTTGCTGATACGATCCAGGCCGAGCTGCAGGACAGGGAGAACGCCGCCGGTATCGCCACCGGTATCGCCTCGATCAGGCTCAAAGGAGAGGAACTGCATCCGTTCTGCCGTGATCTTCTGCTCGTGCTGCTGCAGTACACCGGCTCGCAGGTGGGTGTCGTCTACTTCTTAAACGGCCAGAAGACAGAGTTTTCGCTCTTTGAGTCCATCGGACTTTCTGCATCAGCCCGCCCGTCCTTCTCTGCCACCATGCACGAGGGGGAGTTCGGCGCAGCCCTCGCCACCCGGCAGATCCAGCACATCACCGACATCCCGGAGGACACGGTCTTTATCCTCTCTACGGTGAGCGGCGAGATCCGTCCAAAGGATATCCTCACCATCCCCGTCCTCTCCGGAACAGAGGTCGTTGCCATCATTTCGCTTGCAAGCGTCCGCCCCTATCCGGCACCTACACTCCGTCTCATCGATGACACCCAGGGTCTCATAACCGCCCGGTTAATCGGGGTGCTGGCGTTCCAGAAGATCCAGGAGTTCTCAGGGACCCTCGAAGAGCAGAACCGGGAGCTGAACGAGACGTCGCGGGAACTCGCGCTTCAGGCAGACGAACTGCGTGAGCATAACATCGAGCTCGACATGCAGAAGAAGCAGTTGGACGAGGCAAACC
>Ga0075124_10000135_pt1 | contig 33419 bp, 35 predicted proteins | sample AntAceMetag02UKS_FD_69809 | JGI IMG/M metagenome (GOLD analysis project Ga0075124, IMG submission 69809) | Saline lake microbial communities from Ace Lake, Antarctica - Antarctic Ace Lake Metagenome 02UKS | ecosystem: Environmental > Aquatic > Non-marine Saline and Alkaline > Saline | place... | reverse complement strand
GGTACTTAATTTCCGCTTGACAAAGTCATAGTGTTCGCAATGACCTCTTTAGCTTTCACTTATACTGATGGGGTGAATTTAATATGCAGCCCGATAAATCGGGCAACTACACCTTTTTTTCGTTGTGTCCTGCCCCGATAGTATTGGAACAAGCAAAAGCGCCCATAAATGGGCATGCTACAGAAACACCATATACGTTTATCATTGTAGCTCGCCGATTTATCGGCAATAATCACTTAACATTTGAACGATTGTATCGGGTTAATGAAAAAAGCCCATAAATGGGCACGCTACTTATCAAAAACCCACGTCATTGCGAGTCACGATGTAATCGGGACGCGGCAATCTCATGCAAATATGCTAAAGATTGCCGCGTCGTTCGCAAAAGCGAACTCCTCACAATGACCCTTTAACTTACACTTACACTGATGGGGGATATTTAATCGGTAGCCCGATGAATCGGTCAGCTACGAAGACACCTTGATTCGCTCGCAATGACAGCATACAAAACTATTGCAATCATGGAAATCAAGTGGTAGCATCCATCGCAAATTATTAGAGGCAAACTATAAACCATTGTGACTAACAAAAGGTTTAAGGTTATTTGAACCCACAAAAAATCCAGGGCATTTCCGTCAGAAAAATCAACTTTCCCGACAACAATACTTTGAAAGTACTCCTTGGAGAGTATGACGGAAATATCAAAAAAATCGAAAAGCTCGAAAAGGTGAAGCTGAGAGCCAAAGGGAATACTCTGTCCATTTCCGGTGATGAAGAATGCGCAGCCTTTGTGCATAGGCTTGTCTCACAGCTCTATTCATTAATAGAAAAAGGCTATCCCGTCTACACGGCAGATGTGGAGTATGCACACCGGATACTCTCGGAAAACGGTTCTGTCGATATTGAAAAGATTTTCCTCGATACGGTTTTTATCTCATCCAAAAAACGTATCATAACCCCAAAGAGCATCGCCCAGAAGCTCTATATCGATTCAATACGTAACAATGATATCGTCTTCGGTATCGGCCCCGCCGGCACTGGAAAAACCTATCTCGCCATGGCCATGGCCGTCGGTGCCCTTCTCAACAAGAAGGTCAATCGCATCGTCCTTACGAGACCTGCCCTGGAAGCGGGAGAAAAACTCGGATTTCTCCCGGGCGATCTTGCGGAAAAGGTGAATCCCTATCTGAGGCCCGTGTATGATGCCCTCTTCGACATGATGGATTTTGACCGTGCCACTAACATGATCAGCAAGGGAATAATCGAGGTCGCTCCCCTTGCCTTCATGAGGGGACGTACCCTGAACGATTCCTTCGTGATTCTCGACGAGGCCCAGAACACTACGTCGGAACAGATGAAGATGTTTCTGACGAGGCTTGGTTTCGGATCAAAGGCGGTCATCACGGGTGATGTGACACAGACAGATCTGCCGCCGGACAGGATATCAGGCCTTGTCGAGGTCGAAGGCATTCTGAAGAAGATTGAAGGGATCAAGTTCGTTTACTTCTCTGAAATTGACGTAGTCCGACATTCCCTGGTCCAGTATATTATCAGGGCCTACAATCATTTGGATTCAAAAAGAAGAAACAATCGAGACGAATAAAGGCCCTGTTATGTTCCTGAAGAAGAAGAAAAATAATAACGGGAAAAACAATAATTCACTTGTGGTGAGGATTGTGCCTCACTTTGTCAAAAATCCCCTTCTCCAGAGATGGGTCATTCTTATATCAATAAGCATTGTAATTTCATTTATTCTGTCACCCCGGATCACTCACATAAGGCCGCCCGATTACGAGGTGACTTCAATTGCGTCAAAAGATATAAAGGCTGACCGGAATTTCCTTGTAGAAGACAGGGCGGTCACCGAACAGAAGCGCCTGGAGGCTGTAACAAAGGTCCAGTCAATTTTCGACTATGACAGAAATCTGCCTGCAAAAATCGGTATAAAGATGTCGAAGTCATTCCTGATAATGGAAAATGCATATAAGCTGATCGAAGAGGAAGACCTGACTTCCAAAGAAAAAGACTCAATAATAAATGACGCCAGGAAACAATTCGAAGCTATCCTCGGGATAACCCTCTCGAAAAGTGAGTTCAGATCCTTCAACAAAAATCAGTTTCCCTTTACGATCCTGAATAAAATAGTACAACTTGTATACTCGGTCTACAACAAAGGTCCATTTATCAATGAACCCTTTTCCAATCCCGACAGCGACAAGGGGATCATAATCCACGACATCATAAGCAGGACATTTGTGGAGCAGAAGAATCTTTCATCAATATCAACCTTGGATGATATCGAAAAGTTTCTTTCTGAAAATTCAAAAAAGATATTTGAAAACAAAGAGAAAAGTTTAAGGACCGCATCTGTCCCACTTATCAAGAAGGTCATGAGACCGAACCTCACCTTCTCGAAAGATGCCACCGAAGCAAGCAAGATAGTGGCCGCTGAAAATGTAAAACCCGTCCTCTATGAAGTTCAGAAAAATGAGATGATCGTTCGTGAAGGACAAAAAGTAACATCTTCCGATCTGGATAAACTTGATGCCCTCTTCAGGGGTCAGGAGGGAAAAGGCTTTTTATATGGTTCTCAACTTATGGGAATGGTTCTTATCGTGCTCTTCCTTTTTATAATCCTCTATTACGTCTTAAAGAACTGGCTGAGAACAGTAAGGGATATAAATGTTGACCTGTTTTTTCTCGGAACCACTGCGATCCTTCAGATCCTTCTTGTAAAGGCAAGCATATTTATATGCGAATCGGTCTGCATAGCGCTGCCCTCCATACCAGCATTTATTTCTCTTTATGCCATACCTTTTACCGTGGGAACGATGCTTGTCACCGTCCTCATAAACAGAGATGCGGGTCTTATTTTCTCCGTTTTTCTGTCACTTTTGATAACGTTTCTCGTTGAGGAAAAGATCCCTTTCTTACTCTTTTCCTTCGTCGGGAGTATATTTGCCGCCTACAATATTGCCAATTGCAGACAGCGTTCCGCCTTCTACAAGACGGGGCTCCTGATCGGTGGCGTCAACATGGTGCTCGTGATATGCCTCTCGCTCCTTTCCGGCACGTTAGTGTCGATGGACACGCTCTTCAAGCTCGTCATGGGATTTTCTGGAGGAATTATCGCCGGTGTCATTGTTTCCGGTATCGCCCCCCTCTTCGAATCGCTGTTCAGATATACAACCGATATCAAGCTCCTTGAACTTGCCAATCTGAATCAGCCTGTATTTCAGCGGATGATCATGGTCGCACCCGGAACCTACCATCACAGCATTGTTGTGGCATCAATGGTGGAAGCTGCCGCAGAAACCATAGGGGCCAACTCGCTTCTTGCTAAAGTTAGTGCATACTATCATGACATTGGAAAGATGAGAAAACCTCAATATTACATCGAAAACCAGAAAAAGTGGGAAAACAGACACGATAAACTCACACCGAAGATGAGCAGCCTCATCATAATCTCACACGTAAAGGATGGATGGGAACTCGCTAAGGAATATAAGCTCGGGAGGGCAATCACCGACATAATACAGCAGCACCACGGCACACGACTCGCTACGTATTTTTACGAAAAGGCCAAAAAGGAGAAAAACCCTTCCTCCAATCAGGTACCTGAAATCGATTACCGATACCCGGGACCAAAGCCTCAGACAAAAGAGGCTGGTCTTGTTCTTCTCGGAGATGTCATCGAGGCATCATCGAGAACACTCAAAGATCCCACGCCTTCGAGGATTAAAACCCTCGTTGATAAAAGGATACAAGAAGTAATAGACGACGGCCAACTCGACGAATCAGAACTGACCTTCAGCGATCTCAACAAGATTGCCGAGAGCTTCATAATGATTCTGAACGGAATATTTCATCACAGGATAGAGTATTCAGACGAGGATAGCAATATTGATGAAAAGTAATTACTCTTGGTCATTGCGAGGAGTGAAACGACGCGGCAATCTATCATGATTTCATAGAGCATGAGATTGCCACATCCCCCAATTTTGATCAGAGGACTCACGATGACGGGCCCTGAAAATATCATTTAACAATGCCTATTCTGATACAAAACCAGCAAAACAAAGTAAACGTAAACCTTTCAAGGACTCGACAAGCGTTTCAGAAGATTCTTGAGCTTCTCGACATTGAGGACAAAGAGGTCAGTATTCTCATCGTCGATGACGAAGACATACGAAAAATCAACCGGGACTATCTCGGCAGAGACAGACCTACCAATGTTATTTCCTTTTCCATGTCGGAAGGGGAATTCGGAGACGTCAATCCCTCCATCCTCGGTGACATCATCATTTCAGCAGAAACTGCCAAAAAAGACGCGGAAAACCATAGCATCCCCTTTGAAGATGAAATTGACTTTCTCCTGATACATGGGTTGTTACATCTTCTCGGATACGATCACGAGACAACGGATAGCGATGCCGAAATCATGAAAGCGAAGGAAAAAGAACTCTTTTTCAGCCTGAAAAAATACTTCATAGATTAATTCAGTTTATTAAATTCTTTTTGTAGCATGCTGATTTATCAGCGTTTAAAAAGTGACATAGGCACATAGGCACATAGTATAAAGAAATGAGGATTATGGGAGAAGGATTACGTAGCATGCCTATTTATGGGCGTTTTTATAGACTCGGCATTATGGAGACGGTTACTAAGCAATCTCTGTCAATTTGTTCTGTCATTACTAGAAGTGCAGTAACGAATCAGTCTATCAAAACGCTACGTCATTGCGAGGAACGCAGTGACGAAGCAATCTCTGTCAACAACACTCCTCGTCATTGCGAGTCCCGATGAAGTCGGGATGCGGCAAATTTCTATAAAATGCCTCATCAATGCTCCCCGTCATTGCGAGGAGTGAAACGACGCGGCAATCTCAATAAAAATGAAAAACGACAAACAATACTACGTCTATATTTTGACTAATAAAAACAATACGGTTCTCTATACCGGCGTAACAAGTAATCTCAAAAGAAGAGTCTATGAACACAGAGAAAAGCTCGTCGCAGGATTTACGAAAAGTTACAACATTTCAAAACTTGTCTACTTTGAAGTCTACGAAGATTCTGAAAACGCGATATTGAGAGAGAAACAAATCAAGGCTGGATCAAGACAGAACAAGATCGACCTTGTAAATGTATTCAATGAGGACTGGCGTGATTTATATGATGAGATGTAAGAGATTGCCGCGTCGTTCGCTGAAGCGAACTCCTCGCAATGACACCTTGCTTTAAACACCGTCATTGCGAGCAAAGCGAAGCAATCTCTGTCAATTCAACCCATCATTAAAAACGTGAACAGCTTACGCCTTATGTGTGATGTGCGCATTGATAATTTTGTATAAAACACCTAACCAATCCTCCTTGTCATTGCGAGGAACGCAGTGACGAAGCAATCTTATTCAATATGCTCCGTCATTGCGAGGGTGAGCCGAAGCCGCAAGCGAAGCGTGGCGGGTAGCGACTTGGCAATCTCATACAATATGATTCCAGCATTGCTTAACTTCTCCTATAATAACAATAACCATTTATTCATCAACCATACACGTCATTTTTTCCTTGACAACATTTTATATTCTGTTATGAGTAACTTTACTACTCATAATAGGTGATTTGTTGTGGATAATCTCTTTTCAGGAATAATATCTTCCAAGACGAGAATCAAGCTTCTCGTTCGCTTCTTCTTTAATCCTAAATCCAGGTCTTACCTGAGAGAACTGGCAAAGGAATTCAATGTTTCAACCAATTCCGTCCGTGAAGAACTCAATCAATTAACAAAAACAAAAATGCTCAAATCCGAAAAGAACGGTCGTCAGGTATACTATACCGCGAACACAGACCATCCCCTCTTCCCGGAACTTAAATCCATGGTAAGAAAGTTCATTGGAATTGACTTGGTAATTGACGATATTATCGGCAGACTCGGTGACCTCGAACAGGCTTACCTTATAGACGACTATGCCGAAGGAAAAGACACCGGCATTATTGATCTCGTTCTTGTGGGAAACATAGACCAGTATCAACTCGGAGATTTGAGCAGAAAAACTGAACGATATATAAAGCGAAAAATTCGCTCAATCGTTCTGAGCAAGGAAGAGTTCAGAGACTTTATGCCAAGCCTGGAAAAGCGTCCCCGATTATTGATATGGGAGGCGAATAAGCAGTATGATTAGGGATTAGAGAGTTAAGGATTAAGTGTTAGGGGTTAAAAGCACCACAAAATAGATTCAGTATCGCCATATTATTCAATATATTAATAGATTACCATGGTTTTACCCTTGTAATTCAGAGGGCGGAGCTGTATAAAATCACGTTTTTATTTATTGCCTTTAGCCGATAAATCGGCATGCTACATATGTTTTTATGTAGTTGCCCGATTCATCGGGTGATATAGTGATTTTACCCGGTCATTCCAAGGTATATTGCAAATCCATGAAAAAAGAGAGGGGATTTATTCTATGAGCACCGAAAAAATTAATTTAGTATCCATTTCACCGACAGGCGAATCATTCAAACTTCCGGGTAACGAGGAATACGCAGCGGAATTTGAGAGGCTCAAAACTATCGCTGAAGAACAGCGCAATCTTGGGAGAGAGATTGTCGTTGTTATGGGTCTCGGTTTTGTAGGTGCCGTTATGGCGGGTGTGGTAGCCGATTCCGTTGATAAGAAAACCGGCGAGCCAAACAAGTTTGTTATTGGTATGCAGCGACCCTCGACACGATCCTACTGGAAGATACAGAATATTAACCGCGGAATCGCTCCCGTTGACGCTGAAGATCCCGAGGTTGCACCTTTGATTGATCGATGTGTTAATGAAAAAAAGACAATGATTGCCACCTACACGTACGATGCCCTCTCACTTGCCGACTGCGTGGTCGTCGATATACAGTGCGATTATTTCAAAGAGACACTGGGGGACGTGAGAGAAGGTAGGGCCGAGATAGCCGCCCTCGAAGAGGGACTGAAAATAATCGGTGAAAAGATACGTCAGGATTGCCTGGTTTTGATTGAAACGACTGTTCCCCCCGGAACAACCGAATATATCGCCTACCCTATTATCAAGAAGGCATTTGAAAAACGGGGCATGAAAGATAAAGAACCACTTCTGGCACATTCATTTGAAAGGGTCATGCCGGGCAGAGATTATGTGGCATCCATTCGTGACTTCTGGCGTGTATGCAGCGGCATTAATGAAGAGGCTCGTTCCCGTGTCACAAAGTTTCTCTCAGATGTTCTCAATGTTGAAAAATTTCCTCTCACCGTTCTCGACCGCCCAATGGAAAGCGAAACATGCAAAATAGTGGAAAATTCATACCGGGCAACCATTCTCGCCTATCTTCATGAATGGAGCCTCTATGCGGAACGAAACGGCGTTGATCTGATCAAGGTCATTAAAGCGATAAAGGTCCGCCCGACGCACTCAAATATGATCTTTCCCGGCCCTGGAATCGGGGGGTATTGCCTTCCAAAAGACGGCGGCTTGGGCGTATGGGCCTATCATACTCTGATGGGTTTTGATGACGATATTTTCCAAATAACTCCGATGGCGATTGATATTAATGATACACGTTCACTTCATGTTGCCGAGCTGGTCAGAGATGCCCTTCGAAACATGGGTAAAATCGTCGCCGCGTCAAAGATAGCCCTTCTGGGGGCATCATACCGCGAAGACGTGGGAGACACACGCTACAGCGGTTCTGAAATTATCGTGCGTAAGATTACTGAAATGGGCGGAGAGATCAGCGTCCACGATCCTTACGTAAAGCACTGGTGGGAGCTGGAGAAACAGGACACCTACCCTGCTACCGGCCATTCCTGGTCAAGATTTTTCAGAAATCAGGAAAAACTCTCAGAATTGAGAATAGACGATGATATTGCTGAAACTCTGAAGGATTCTGATGCTGTTGTTCTCGCAGTTCGACATGAAATGTACATGAAACTCACGCCCGACGAAATATATGAAATGACGGGCAGGCCGGTTGCAATTATCGACTGCTTCGGAATTCTCGATGATGAAAAGATCCGGCGTTTCTTCGAACTTGGCTGCGAGGTTAAGGGCCTCGGTCGTGGTCATATGAAACGCATAAAAGATGAGGTGTTAAAAAAGGGATAGAGGGATAGCCTGTCATTTCGAGCGAAGCGCGGCAATCTCATCCGTTTGCGTCGTTGCGAGTCCCTCAATAAACATCGGAATTTCAAAACCGCCCATGAATGGGCATGCTACAAAAAGAAAGATTGCTTCGTCGTTTCACACGTCGCAATGACCACGTTACCGTAGCTGCCCGATTCATCAGGCAATTGCATCAACAGTATTCCATAAAAAAATCATTTGACCGTACAATGTATATGGTGACACAATACCTAGTGAACACCAAATTCGAGGTCGTTATATGCAATTTAATGCAATTATAGAAAAAGACGATGATGGCTATTTCGCTTATGTGCCATCTCTAAAGGGATGCATGAGTCAGGGTAATTCAATGGAAGAAGCCTTGCAAAACATTAAGGAAGCCATTGAATTATATATTGAGACTTTATCGCATGATGAAATAATTTCTTTGTCTCGTAAAAGCTACGTTCTTGCACCCGTTGAAATCGACACGGTCAATGCCTGAGAAACAGCAAAGGCTCACTGCAAAAGAAGCCGAAAAGATACTTTCCAAATCAGGCTTTACCTTGCTCAGGCAAAAAGGCAGTCATCGTATCTATGGCAAAGGCCCCAAGAGGATAGTTTTACCTCACCATTCCGGTCAAATACTACACCCCAAAATCGTTAAAGAAATGTATGAAATACTGCGAGAAAAATAGCGATACTATTAATAGATTGCCTCGTCGCTTCACTCCATGCAATGACCACGTTACTGTAGCTGCATGATTTATCAGGCCGTTTCATTTTACTTTATTTATTGCATATCCAATCGCATATATGTATAATGCCTCTATACATAATTAGAAGAGGTTATTAAACATGAAAGCATCTATCGTAGATTTACGTTATAAAATGAATGATGTCCTTAAGGCCCTGGATAGAAATGAAAATGTAGAGATTCTCTATCACGGAAAGGTAAAAGGAATCATCGTGGCCAAAATGAGTAAATCTGACAAGAGTATCAGGGATCATGTTTTCTTCGGTATGACAAAGGATGATAATGTATCAATTGATGAAGTTATGGAAGATCTAAGAAAGCCCCGCCTATGATTTTTGACACGGATATCTTCATCTGGATCCAGAGAGGCAGTGAAAAGGCTGCGAAGATAATGGACCGCGAAGTCGAAAGGTATTTATCTGTACAAACTTATATGGAATTACTTCAGACAGTAAAAAACAAAAAACAACATGTTTATACGAAGGATTTTTTATCCATCTACGGGTTCATAATTCTTCCACTTACTGAGAATATAGGCCATAGGGCATCTATTTATATTGAGATGTACTCTATGTCATCTGGCCTTCGTGCCGGTGACGCCATAATCGCAGCAACAGCAACAGAAAATAACTTGACCCTCATGACAAGCAATGCAAAACATTTCAGACCTATAAAAGATTTAAAACTCAAGGTATTCAAGAATTAATGTGTCGCGATATATTTATAACTGGATTACTCGTAATTGTCATAAAATCGAGATTGCTTCGTCGTTTTACTCCTCGCAATGACCATGCTATGTAGCTGCCTGATTTATCAGGCCTCAAAATAATGACCAAATAATCAATCTCTAAAATAAGGATAAGAAAAATGCCAAAAAAAGTTTGCGTTGTCGGTGCCGGACAGTGGGGTAAAAACCATATCAGGACATTAAATGATCTCGGCTTCCTCGGTGGTGTTGTCGAGGCGAATGCCGAAACCCGTCAGGAGCTGAGCGAAATCTATCCCGATATAAAGCTTTTCGCCAGCGTGAAAGAGGCGATAAAGGAAAACTTCGACGGCTTCACCGTTGCAACTCCAGCAGAAACTCATTTCCAAATTGCCGAATATTTAATCAGGAACAAAAAGCACGTCCTTGTGGAAAAACCGATCACGCTGAAGGCTGAAGATGCGCGAACATTGAAAAAGCTCTCTGAAGAAAACGGTACTAATCTGATGGTGGGGCACCTTCTCCTCTTTCATCCTGCAATACGAAAAATCAAGGAACTTATCGAGAAAGGAAAAATTGGAAAGCTTGAGTATATTTACAGCAACCGCCTGAATCTGGGAACGGTCAGAACGGAGGAAAATATTCTCTGGAGTTTTGCACCGCACGACATCTCTATATTTCAGTATCTGATAGGAAGCTTCCCCAAAGAAATCATATCGAGAGGCGGTGTTTTCCTGCGTCCCGACAACCACGATTCGTCAATGACAGTCCTCACCTACCCCAGCAATGTAGTTGGACATATATTTGTAAGCTGGCTGCACCCCTTTAAGGAGCACCGTATCGTCGTCATCGGTTCAAAGGGAATGTTTTCCTATGAGGACTCTTCGGACGAGAAAAACATACTCTTCTATGAAAAAGGAATCGACTGGGTGCAGGGGGAACCGATAAAGCGCGACGGTCCTACTGAAGTAATTCCTTATAATAAGCGCCCGCCGTTAACGGAGGAACTTTCCTATTTTGTCGACCATTTAAATGGAGACCCCATAGAAATTGCCGACGCACAAAACGCGCTTGAAGTTCTCGAAATACTGGAACTCGCTTCTGAAAGCCTCCTCGGTGGCACTAAACCTGTAACCCCTACCCCATTAATCCCTAAATCATCACTCCCCGATACCTGCTACGTTCACGAATCGGCCGTGATTGATGATAATTGTCAGATCGGTGACAATACTAAAATCTGGCACTTTTCCCATGTGCTTTCGGGATCACAAATCGGCAATAATTGTAACATCGGCCAGAACGTTGTTATTGGTCCCGACGTTTCAATCGGCAATAGCTGCAAGGTTCAGAACAATGTAAGCATCTATAAAGGAGTCACACTTGAAGACGGTGTTTTCTGCGGCCCTTCCATGGTCTTCACCAACGTGTATAACCCGAGGGCCGAAATCAGGAAGATGGACCAGGCACTTCCCACCCTTGTAAAAAAGGGCGCGACAATCGGAGCTAATTCTACAATTATCTGCGGAAACACGATAGGCCGTTATGCCTTTATTGGCGCAGGAGCAGTAGTCACAAAGGATGTCCCTGACCAGGCCCTTATTGCAGGAAATCCTGCTAAACGAATCGGGTGGGTCTGCGAGTGCGGTGAAACGCTGGATAAAAGCCATACCTGTCCCGAATGCGGTAAGCGCTATACCAAAGGGAAAAACGGCCTAAAAGAAAAATGACAATTCTCTCAACACGTCATTGCGAGCGTAGCGCGGTAATCTAAAACATTTAATGCATCATGTCATTGCGAGGAGTTTGCTTTGGCAAACGACGCGGCAATCTCTACTCTTCGTCGTCATTCCCGACCTGATCGGGAATCCATCATATGTTTTGTAGCTCGCCGATTTATCGGCTCCTAAAAACGCCCATGAATGGGCATGCTACATAATACTTATTCCTTATCCCATAATCCGTAATTAATCTCTTGCCATATCATTGCTTCAATGTTACACGTATATTACGTGAACATTTCAAGGAGACAAGATATGAAACAGAATATTACTCTAAGCTTGGATAAAGATTTAATCAAAAAGGCTAAAGTCATTTCTGCTAAGAGAGATACATCGGTCAGTAAGTTACTCGGACAGGAATTGCGCAAAATGGTTGAGTCTGCTGAAAGCTACGAAGCAGCGAAAAGGCGTGCTATTGCCAATCTAAGAGCAGGATGGCATCTTGGTGGTAAAGTTATAGTATCGAGAGAAGAACTTCATGAAAGATAAGATCTTCGTAGATACAAACATACTAATTTACGCGCATGATCTGGACGCAGGTACCAAGCATGATGTCGCAGTGTCTATTATCGAAGAGTTATGGGAAAATGAAAACGGTGTTATAAGCACACAGGTTCTCCAGGAATTTTACGTAAACGTAACTAAAAAAATACCCAACCCGCTCTCGTATTCAAATGCGCGTGGAATAATCGAAAATTACACTTCGTGGCATATTGAAACAAATAAAGCAGATGCCGTACTCAGAGCATCAGAGATCGAAGAAAGATATCTGTTATCTTTCTGGGACGCTCTTATAATTGCGGCTGCCTCCAGAGCAAAGGTCAGTAAAGTACTCACAGAAGATTTAAACCACGGTCAATTTATCGAGGGAATGCTAATCGAAAATCCCTTCATATCGTAATATTCGGCTTTTCAAAACGCTCATGAATGGGCAAATGGCAGACCACATAATCCTTATCTCTTATACCATAATCCTCATTCATTGTAGCTGCCCGATTCATCGGGCTCAAAGTATCCGTCATTGCGATCGAAGCGCAGCAATCTCAGCCTTTTCGTCATAGAGATTACACTTAAAAATATCTTGAGTGACTTTACAATCCCTTAAGAATTGATAATCAACATCAAGTATTGTAAAATTAAACAATGTCCAACAAATATCTCCACGAACTAAAAACACTTATATCGGAGCATTTCAACAAAGGAGAAGCTACGATTATTCTTTTCGGGTCTCGCGCACGACGAGAAAACAGCAAACATTCGGATGTTGATGTCGGTATATTGACATCAGGGAAACCAGACGATTCCAAGATCACCCTTCTGAAAGAGGCAATCGAAAATTCGAATATTCCATATAAGGTAGACATCATTAATGTCAATGAAGCGTCGGAAGATTTCAAAAATGAAATTATGAAGGATGCAATAATATGGAACGAATAAAACTGAAACAAGAAGATGCCAAAAGAGCCATCGATACCCTCACTGATATACTGGAAGAAACGTATTCCGTCATTGTAAGAGATGCCACAATTCAACGGTTCGAATACTCATTCGAGGCATTATGGAAATATTGTAAGGAATACTTACGGGAGAATGAGGGAATCGCTATCAATTCCCCGAAGAAATGTTTTCGCGAACTCTTCTCACTGGGGCTGTTGTCGGATGAGGAAACCGTAAAATGCCTGGAAATGACTGACCGGCGAAACGATACATCGCATACATATAAAGAAAAGGTTGCTGATGATATCTTCAACATCGTAAAAAACGAATATGCCAACCTTATGAAACAACTTCTCAACAGGCTCGAATAATTGGAATGTTACAAAAAGATGGTTGCTTCGTCGTTTCGCGCAATGACCCTTGACCTTGCCAATAAATCGGCAGACTACATAATCCTTATCTCTTGTCCCATAATTCTCATTCGTTGTAGCTGCCCGATTCATCGGGCTCAAAGTATCCGTCATTGCTAGCAAAGCGAAGCAATCTCATACATTTTAATACACCTTGGTCATTGCGAGTCCCGATGGAGTCGGGACTCGGCAATCTCAAACACCATATAATTATAATAGATTGTTTCATTATTAAAGGAAATTAATTGCCTCGTTGACAATAGGCACACATTCTGAAAACAATAATTCCCAGTCTAAAAGCAACAAGGGAGTATTTGCCATGAAGACTAACAAGCTCAAACTTGGCGAAGAAGAACTTCAAATTTTGCGTGATTTTGAGCGTGGAGAATTTGAGAGTATACTCAACTTCAGAGAAGAAAAGCGAAAACTGGAAGAAGCGGCACGAAATACCCTGAAGAAAGACAGCCGCATCAATATCAGAGTCTCATCCCGCGATTTGGAGAAAATCAGGAAAAAAGCCACCAAAGAAGGTGTTCCGTATCAGACTCTTATTTCAAGTACATTACACAAGCTCGTCAGCGGAAAATTGAAAGAAGTGGGCTGATACAAACACAGGCAAGAAATCTATCCTTAATCAATCACATCCAGATGCATCTAGCTGGCCCTGACAACTATCGCTACTTCTTAAAACCGCCCATAAATGGGCAAGCTACATAATCCTCATCCCTTAGCCCTTAATCCTTGCTCATTGTAGCTGCCCGATTCATCGGGCATAAAGTTAAGCATCTATTATTTACAGCTATATTTCTTTGCTATTGCAATTACTTCTTCCACATCATATTATTGTGTAAGTTTTAATTAAATTTGCAGGAGAATCAAAATTGGAAAAATTTACCTTAGAATACTGGCAAGACGATAATTGGTTTGTTGGAAGATTAGTTGAAATCCCTGGCGTCTTCAGCCAGGGAGAAAGCTTAGAGGAATTAAAAAAGAACATTCAAGATGCCTATAAAATGATGATCGATGTCAATTCCACTCAATTTGTACCACCATCTTCCAATAAAATAAAAGTAGAGCTGAGTATTTGAAAAGAAGGGCCTTTATTCGTGATATTGTATCACATGGTTGCTTTTTATATCGCCGTGGTAGAAACCACGATATTTATTTAAATCCGCTAAGTGGCAGAAAGGCACCTATCCCTCGTCACGTAGAACTAAAAAACTCTTTGTGTACGCTCATCAAGGAACAGCTTGATCTCAAGTAAATTAAAATCATTAATTGCGCAGATGCCCGATTCATTTGGCGCACTTATCCGAATTCAATCCGTCATTGCGAGTCACGATGAAATCGGGGCGTGGCAATCTCAACGCTATGTCATTGCGAGGAGCGCAAGCGACGCGGCAATCTAATATTCAATCTCACAAAAACATAATGAAACAAAAACCAAAAATGAAAATCCTAACCATCGTTGGCGCACGTCCCCAGTTCATTAAGGCCGCTCCCGTCAGCAAGGCCATTCGAAAAGCCGGTCATAATGAAGTACTGGTTCATACAGGCCAGCATTACGACTACGGCATGTCGGAGATATTCTTCAAAGAGATGGGTATCCCCGAACCGGACATTAATCTCGGCATTGGTTCCGGCACTCACGGCTACCAGACCGGTCAAATACTGATTAAATTAGAAGAGGTATTGATAGCAGAAAAACCCGACTGGGTTCTGGTCTATGGCGACACAAACTCAACGCTCGCCGGAGCGCTTGCAGCTGCAAAACTCCACATCCCTATCGCTCATATTGAATCAGGACTACGTTCCTACAACAGGGAAATGCCAGAAGAACATAACCGCATCGTTGCCGACCATTGCGCGGATATACTATTCTGCCCCACAGAAACAGCGGTCAATAATCTCAAAAAGGAAGGTTTCACCAATATAGCCAACAACGGAAAACTAATCAAATCATCAGATTCTTTATCCCCTAATCCTTATCCCCTCCCCCTCGTTGTAAACGTCGGCGATACCATGCTCGATGCCGTCTATCAATTTTCAGAAATAGCCGAGAAAACATCGTCCATTCTGTCAGAACTTAAGCTAAAACCGAAAAACTATCTTCTTGCAACCGTTCACCGGCCATATAATACTGACGCTCCTGAAAATCTTGAAAGTATCCTTAAGGCCTTTTCTGATATTGATGAAACCATTATCTTTCCCGCACATCCCCGGACGCAGAAATACCTCAATAATTTAAAAAACAAACCTGATAATTCAAAATTGAAGATTATCGACCCCGTCGGCTATCTGGACATGCTCATCCTTGAAAAAAATGCCCGTGTCATTCTCACCGATTCGGGCGGCATGCAGAAAGAGGCATGTTTTTTCGGTGTACCTTGCGTAACCTTACGTCCTGAAACGGAATGGATAGAAACGGTCGAATCGGGATGGAACCAGGTTGCGGGAGCATATACTGAACTCATCAAGGAAGCCGTTAAAAAAGCACATCACGGGAAGGACATTGCAGATATATTCGGAAGCGGCAACGCGTCGGAACTCATAGCAGATATTTTATCCTCTAGACTTGAATAAATGGAATTACTCGATCTTAAAAGCTTTTCAGATATCACCGAAATTAAACAGTCATTAATTAAGGAACAACGTTCGTCTTTTCAAAAGGCAGCATAAACAGTAGATGTCGATTGTCCCGTTACTCGAAATTGCGAACATTTCTTGACATGACCCACTTTTTTCACCAAATAAATCAGAAATTCACATGGCCACTCCAATAAAAATCAATTGTAAAGTATTTTCAATCGATGCTCACAGCGATTCGGTCTTTACGATAAAGCTGAAGCCTTCCAGACGCTTGCCGCATTTTAAACCGGGGCAGTTCTTACACCTTGCACTTGATTCGTATGATCCGACTGGCGGTTATTGGCCTGAATCACGTGTATTTTCTATCGCGTCGGCTTCGTTTGATTCTGAGATTACCATGACTTATGCAGTCAAGGGAAAGTTCACCCTACGAATGAAGGAAGAACTTGAGACAGGTAAGGATGTATGGGTTAAGCTGCCTTACGGGCATTTTGTTGTTTCATCCGCGCCAAATGAAGAAGTGGTGTTGGTAGCTGGGGGAACTGGCATTACTCCCTTCATACCCTTTATCCTGAATGAGATTAACAACTCTTCGGGGAAAAAGATAATACTCATTTATGGAGTAAGAAAGCCTGAGCTTCTGATTTTTGACGATGTGATAGCTGCTGCCTTAGCCAATCTAAATGGATTCAGGCTCTATGCTTTTTGTGAAGAGCGCGCTAATAGTGTTTTCCAATTTCCTGTGAAAAAGGGCGTGTTGACAATTGACGCTATTTTGCGAGCAACAACCGATCCAGAAAAAGCTGTTTTCTATCTGTCAGGGCCGATTGAAATGATAAACATATTTAAGAACGGCCTCAGTGATACAAATATTAACGATACAAAGATTCATATTGATGAATGGGAATAACAATCAACAAAGGTAGTGACGTTGCAATGACAGAGAAGAAGTTAAGAGAGAAAATATCGTATCTTGTCGACGAATTCCACAAGACAAGAACTACCGAGAAAATATTTATCCCCGGCAAAACACCGATAAGATATGCGGGAAGAGTCTTTGACGAAAAGGAGATTCAGGCGGCTGTAGGAGCGTCGCTTGATTTCTGGCTGACTGAAGGCCGTTTTGCTGAGGAATTCCAAGTTGAACTTGCTGAAAGAGTTGGAGTTGAATATGCCTTATTAACCAATTCAGGTTCATCAGCAAATCTACTTGCCCTTACAGCACTTACATCCCCCTTGCTTGTAGAAAAACGATTAAAGCCCGGACATGAGGTTATAACCGTCGCGGCAGGGTTCCCTACAACTTTGAACCCAATTATCATGAACGGCCTTGTGCCGGTATTTGTGGATGTGGAAATTCCGACCTACAATATCAATGTGGATCAGATAGAAGAAGCAATCAGTGACAAAACCCGGGCAATTTTCATAGCACATACCCTTGGTAATCCCTTTGATCTCAGCCGAATTATGAAAATAGTGGAAAAATATGACTTATACCTCATAGAAGATAATTGTGACGCCTTCGGTTCGCGGTACGCGTCACCCTCTCAACCATTCAACTTACGGTACACCGGTTCCTTCGGTCACCTTGCCACATGCTCGTTCTATCCCGCCCATCATATCACAACCGGCGAGGGAGGCGCGGTGCTCACATCTGATGATACTCTTGCACGGATAGTCAGGTCTCTTAAAGACTGGGGACGGGATTGCTATTGCGGGCCCGGTGAAAGCAATACCTGCGGGCGAAGATTTTCCGGACAATATGGCACATTGCCATACGGTTACGATCATAAATATGTCTATTCACATATGGGATACAATCTCAAGATGACAGACATTCAGGCAGCGATAGGCTTGGAACAGTTAAAAAAACTCGATGGATTCTGCCAGGCACGTCGCGACAATTTCAAAACATGGACAACCGGATTCAAGAAATATGAGAACTATTTCATACTACCCAAAGCAACAGATAATTCCGATCCTGCATGGTTTGCCTTTCCTGTCACAGTCAAAGAAACCGCAGGCTTCACAAGGACAGAATTAACGAATTATCTGAGCGAAAATCTTGTCGAAACCAGAAACCTGTTTGGAGGTAATCTCCTCAGACAGCCAGCCTACCTGAATATCGAACATCGCAAAATTGGTAACCTTGAAAACACAGACCGTATCATGAACGACACCTTTTTCCTCGGAACCTTTCCGGGAATTGGTAGCGAACAGATAGAATATACAATGAATATTATAGATAAATTTGTGAGGTCAAAATGAAGACAGTTATCCTTTGCGGTGGAATGGGCACTCGCATACGCGATGTGAGCGAAAACATCCCGAAGCCAATGGTTGCAATTGGAAGACAGCCAATACTCTGGCATATCATGAAGATTTACAGCTATTATGGATTCAATGATTTTATCCTCTGTCTGGGGTATAAAGGGCAAATCATCAAGGACTTTTTTTTCAACTACTACGCAATGGTCAATGATTGCACCGTAGACCTTTCCAAGCCTCATGGTGTTGTCTATCATGATGGCGATAGTCGGGAGGAATGGAAGGTTACACTTGCAGATACAGGCATCGAGACGATGACAGGCACGAGGGTTGCCAGGATAAAAAAATACCTGGATAATAACGAGAACTTCATGCTGACTTATGGTGATGGTCTTGCCAATATCGACATCAAGGCATTGGTGGAATTCCATAAATCCCACGGGAAAATGGTAACAGTAACCGGTGTACATCCCGCGGGCCGTTTTGGCGAAATGGAACTTTCTAAAGACGGGGCTGTTAGATCCTTTGCGGAAAAACCTCAGGTTTCAGAAGGCCGGATTAATGGCGGATTCCTTGTTATGCGCAGAGAATTTATCGATCGTTACCTGATCGAAGAACCTGTTCTAATTCTGGAACAGTCCCCACTTTCACAATGTGCAAAAGACGGGGAGCTGGTATCATTCAATCACAACGGCTTCTGGCAACCTATGGATACCTACAGAGAATATCAGATACTAAACAAACTATGGACGGAAGGTAATGCACCATGGAAAGTATGGGCTTAAAGGCATTCGGAGACATGTTTCGCGGCAAGCGAGTTCTCGTCACCGGCCACACCGGATTTAAGGGCTCTTGGCTTTCCCTGTGGCTACATGATTTAGGGGCGGAGGTTTCCGGATTTGCCCTACCACCTGATACCTCACCATCCCATTTTGAACTTATCGGGCTGAGGGATATGGTAAACCATATTGAAGGCGATATTCGGAATTATCATATTGTGAACAAGGCATTTAAAGCATTTGATCCGGAGATAGTCTTTCATCTGGCGGCACAGCCCCTGGTGCGAGATTCATACGATGATCCAAAAGAAACTTTTGATATTAATATAGGTGGAACCGTCAATATTCTCGAAGCTATCCGCAATTCCTCATCAGTTAAGGCAGCGGTAATTATCACCTCAGACAAGTGCTATGAAAACAAAGAATGGATCTGGGGATACCGTGAAAATGACCCTATGGGTGGCCATGATCCCTACAGCGCAAGCAAAGGCGCAACTGAGATTGTTTGCTCTTCATATTGTCGCTCATTCTTTGGCAAAGCGGGGCGTGGGCCCCACATAGGCTTTGCCACTGTCCGCGCGGGGAATGTCATTGGAGGCGGTGACTGGGCTAAGGATCGGATTATACCTGACTGTGTCCGCGCATTGTCAAAACATGAACCCATTGTAATAAGAAATCCAAAGGCCACCCGTCCCTGGCAACACGTCCTGGATCCCCTTTCCGGCTACCTTTTTCTAACACAACAACTGCTTGAGGATCCAGACAGGTTTTCCAGCGCCTGGAATTTCGGACCTGCGGACACCGAGCATATATGCGTGCTGGAGCTTGCAAAAAGGTTTATTGCGGCCTGGGGAGAGGGCAAAATTGCTCCTGTAGAACCGAATCAATCTGCACTGCACGAAGCTAATCTGCTGAGGCTTTCGATAGCCAAGGCCTCCTATGAGCTCGGCTGGTTTCCAGCCTTGAATGGTTCAACGGCAATAGATTGGACAGTTAACTGGTATAAAGATTGGCGCAGAGCTGGAAAAGATATGAGGGAACTCTCTTTAGATCAAATTCATGAATACACCAGATTTGCCTTGGAGAAAAACGCAAAGTGGGCAAAATAGACGTGCCAGGTCGTAAATCAAGAAAGGTACTCCTAACCGGCGCAACGGGGTTCCTTGGCAGCCATCTCCTCAAGGCACTTATCGAAATCGGCTATAATGTTACGCTCTTGAAGCGTAGTTTTTCAAATACATGGCGCATAAATGACTGTCTGGACAAGGTCAACAGTTTTGATATTGATCTCGTCCCGCTTGAAAGGCCATTCGAGGAATGCGGGCAGTTTGACAGTGTAATTCATACAGCGACAAATTATGGTAGACATGGAGAAACGGCGACGGAAGTATTTGAGTCCAACCTTGCTTTTCCTTTACGGCTGCTTCAAACCGCGACTTTTTTTAACACCGCGACTTTTTTTAACACCGCAACTATATTGTACTCCTATTTGAATTATTACGCCTTGAGCAAGCGGCAGTTTGACGATTGGGGGATAGTGTATGCAAACGAGGGAAAAGTTCGATTTGTTAATATCAAGCTGGAGCATATGTATGGCCCTGGAGATGATCCTTCAAAATTCACAACATGGATTGTTCAGGGTTGTCTCAATAATATTGAGAAATTAGATCTGACTCCTGGTGAACAGAAAAGAGATTTTATCTATATTGATGACGTGGTTAATGCCTATACGCTCTTGATAAATAAGGGCGGGCAATTGTGCTCCGGTTTTCAGGAGTTCGATCTTGGCAGTGGCAAAGCAATAAGTATTCGGGAATTTGCAGAAACGATTAAGAAATTAACCGGTTCCGACACCAAACTTGCCTTTGGAACAAAACCATACAGGGAAAATGAAATAATGCGGTCAGAGGCAGATATTACAAGGCTTTTGGATCTTGGTTGGGAAACAAAATACGATTTAATTGCAGGCTTGAAAAAGATGATTGAAGTTGAATCAAGGAAACTCACATGAAATATTTAATAACTGGAGGGTGCGGCTTTTTAGGTTCAAACCTTGCTTCTGAGGCCTTAAGTCGTGGTAAAGAACTGGCGGTTTTTGATAACTTGTCCAGGCAGGGTTCGGTGACAAATCTTGAGTGGTTGAAAAAGCAAGGGGATATTCACTTTGTTCGTGGCGATATCCGCGACCCCTTTGCCGTTGGAGGAATTATTGCAGATTTCAATCCGCACGTAATATATCACCTTGCCGGACAGGTGGCCATGACCACATCCATTTCCAATCCAAAGCTTGATTTTGAGGTAAATGCACTTGGCACGCTCAATGTTCTGGAAGCGGTTCGCAAATATGTGCCTGAGTGCATTGCAATCTATTCATCCACAAACAAGGTCTATGGTGATCTTGAGTGGGTGAAATATGATGAAACCGATACCAGGTATACCACGCCGGATTATCCCAAGGGATTTGATGAAAATATGCCGCTTGAGTTTCATTCTCCCTACGGCTGTTCAAAGGGCGCGGCGGATCAGTACATGCTTGATTATGCCAGAACGTTTGATATAAAAACCGTGGTCTTTCGACATTCTTCCATGTACGGCGGCAGGCAGTTTGCGACTTATGATCAGGGCTGGATCGGGTGGTTCTGCCAGAAGGCTCTAGAGATAAAAAAGGGTACTTTGAGAGAGGCATTTACTATCTCAGGAAGCGGCAAGCAGGTGCGGGATGTTCTACATGCTGAGGATATAAAAAAGCTGTACTTTGCCGCTGTTGAGCATATCGATAAGGCCAAAGGCCGGGCTTTTAATATCGGTGGAGGAATGGAGAACTCTCTTTCCCTTCTGGAGCTGTTTGGTTTTCTGGAAAAAAAGCTGGATATAAAAATGGTTTACACAAAACTTCCGCAAAGGAAGAGCGATCAAAAGGTTTTTGTGGCAAATATTGATAAAGCCAAACAAACTGCTTGCTGGAATCCCGCCATTGATATGAATAGCGGGATTAAAATGATGCTGGATTGGTTAATGGACAATTTGAGTTCTGGAGAGAGTCGCTGAATAAACCAAAAAGTTTACAATTATCTCAGCTTGGTAGTGAAACAAGAACAAAGCTTGTAAAGCGCCACATATCACTGACTTTTGTTTATAAAACGTTGGCCATCGGGTTAAGCTTCTTACTTGTTCCTCTTACGATCAATTATCTCAATATCGAGCAGTACGGGATATGGATGACACTTCTGTCTGTTATGTCATGGGTTGCTTTCTTTGATATTGGGCTCGGTAATGGTTTGAGAAATAAACTCGCGGATGCAGTTGCTGTTAATGATATCAAGCTTGCAAAGACATATGTTTCAACCGCGTACATTGCGATTGGCTTTATCGCGCTTTTATTGTTTGTTGTTTTATTGGCTACAATTCCGGTTGTTGACTGGAATAAAATATTTAATACAAGTTCGGTCAGTAATTCTGAACTTTTGAAATTAGTTGTTTCCGTGAGTTTTTTCTTTTTATTCAATTTTGTTTTATCGTTATGCAAGCAGATGTTTTACGCCTATCAGGAAGCCTCGCTTGCAACCCTGGGACAGGTTTTTCTGAACCTGATTGCCTTGAGTTTAATATATATTTTAATTCGTTATACAGCAGGCAGATTGCTCTATTTAGGTATATGTTATGGAATGGCAATGGTGTTATCCAACCTTGCGCTGATGTATTGTTTTTTCAAAAAACACAAAGAGCTCATACCGTCAATAAACTGCGTCGAATTAAGCAGAATAAGGGAAATCGGGTCACTTGGTGTAAAATTTTTTATTATTCAGATAGCCGTGTTGGTGATATTTGCCACAGATAATATGATTATCACGCAGATCTTGGGACCTGCGGAAGTCACCCCTTACAATGTTGTTTTTAAGCTTTTCAGCGTAATAGCAATCGGTCATGGCATTATAGTTACTCCATTATGGTCTGCATATACAGAGGCTTATGCAAAGGGAGATGTTAAATGGATAAGGAATACATTGAAGAAGCTAAACATGTTGATGATTCCCATAATAATTGCTGTTGTGATCCTTATTGTTTTTGCAAAGGATATAATAACTATCTGGGTTGGGCCTGAGATTAAGTTTTCTTATTCGCTGGTGGTGCTTATGGGAGTGTATGTCACCATTTCAGTTTGGAGCAATGTATATGCATATTTTGTTAATGGTATAGGGAAGATAAAACCTCAAATGTATTCAGCAATATTGAGCGGGATAATTAATATTCCCTTGTCCGTATATTTTGCAAAATATTTAAATATGGGAATCAGTGGCGTAATTTTGGGTACAATCGTTTCATTATCCTTATTCGCAATTATTGGCCCTATTCAAAGCTACTATCTTTTAAATAAAATGGCGAATATATAGAAAAGGCTTAACGCGATCTATGAAAAATTCAGCTAAAGTCAGCATCCTAATCCCTACTTACAACAGAGCGAAAATAATCCATGAAACCATGATTTCTGCCGTCAACCAAACCTACAAAAATACCGAAGTCATCGTGATCGACAACAAGAGCACGGATAATAGCTTTGAAATCATAAATGACTTTGCTAAGTCACATCTAAATATCAAAGCGTATCAGAATGAGGAAAATATTGGCCCGGTGAGAAACTGGCGCAAATGCCTGGATTATGCAACCGGCGAATACGTTAAAATTCTCTGGTCTGATGATCTTATAGCTCCAGATTTCATAGAAAAGACAATGCCGTATCTTATTGACCATGAAGATGTAGGCTTTGTTTTTACCGGCACAGAGATTTTTAATGATGACACGGGGCAAATGAATAATGCTTATTTTATTGGAGAGACCGGTCTATATGATACTTGCATATTTATTGTGAGCGCCTTATTAGGAAGACCTCTTCAGGTTCCGGTATCTCCCGGAAACGCATTGTTTAGAAAAAAGGACCTTGAGAATAACTTGATGCTGGATGTCCCTAATAAAATCGGTAGTGACTTTAAGATGCACGCAATAGGTAACGATGCTTTGATTTATCTTCTAACTGCAAAAGATTATCCTAAGTTCGCTTTCGTCAATGAAGCATTGGCCTCATTTCGTGCGCATAATGACTCCATTTCAATTTCAACAAACAGCCTGAAATTAACGATTCTTTACAACATTGCCAAAGCCTATTTCGTTGAACACTATGTAGATGACATAAGATTGAGAAGAAAATTCAATGCGAGGCTCTTTGGTATATGCATGATAAATATGTTCATGGGAAAATATAGTGGTCTTGCGTCCGTTAAAGATTTTTATTTTAAAAGCAACAATACATCCATAGATGTCGTGTATTTTTTGTCGTTACTGATTAGACAGGTGGTAGTTAAAGGTGCTGCTTCCTTGCCTTCCGTTTTCTGCCATACTTTCCGTAGACAGGAGTAGAAAAAACATGGTGACTTTATCCCAGTGCAGCATATTTAAAAAAGATGGCCTTCGAAAAGGTATGCCTTGGTAGTTGCCTAGTTAAAAATAGAAAAGGATTATGGAGTAGTTATATGCGGTTCCAAAAAGGAAAGTCACCTTGCCAGAAAGATGGCAGATATAGCTCGCGTTCCAATCATTGATATTACTGGCAAAACTACCCTTACAACATTAGCCGCCATATTAAAGAGCAGTCTTTTATATATTGGTAATGATACAGGTACTGTTCATCTAGCTTCCGCTGTGGGAACACCAACCGTTTGTATTATGGGGGGGTGGTAACTTTGGAAGATTTTTCCCCTATGGTGATTTGGATAAAAATCATATCGTCTGCAAGCATATGGAATGTTTCAACTGCAACTGGCAGTGTATATATCCAAATGATACAGGTACCGCAGTACCGTGCATTTTAAACATTCAGGTCAATGATGTAATACGAGAAGTGGAAATCGCTTTAAGCCATATTAAAGACGATTAGAGATTTAAGCATTTAATCACTATCCGCGAAAAATATCTTTTTATCTATGAAGAGAGAGATTGGATTATGTTATTAACAGAATGCCTCTCTATTATAGAGGACAATTGTACATATAAATAAGAGATTGATGTCACTTATTCTTCTATGAAAACATTACTTGATATAATAACAATCACAAAGGATGATTTCGATGGAATTGGAGCTACCATACGCAGCACCAAACTGCTTCGTGAAGAATATGAAGTCCGGCATATTATTGTTGATAGCAGTAATAATGAAAACAGTCAGAAAATAAAAGAAGAGTTAGCTAATGAAAAAAATCTTGATTATGTTTGGCAAAAGCCTTCCGGTATTGCCCCAGCATTTAATGCAGGGCTTCGCGAATCAAAAGCAAATTGGGTTTGGTTTCTGAATGGCGGCGACGTGGTTCATCCTGATATAAATTCCAGTCAATTATTGTATTTAATCGAAAACAGTGGCGCTGACGCTATAATATTCGATACTGAAGGAATGCAGACACATAGAACATTGCGGCATCCGCCCCTATGGGCATTATGGCCTTTACTGAAAACATGGATTCCTCATCCCTCGACAATACTTCGCCGAATTTTGTTTGATAAATATGGTCATTTTGATGAGCGTTATAGTGTTGGAATGGATTTCGAAATATGGTTTAGATTTTTTTCTAAGGCGGTTGCTGTAGATCTTGTTTCAATACCAATCGTCTTGTTTGATGAAACTGGCATATCATCTTCTCCAGATTTTGAAAGGAATATACCGGGTAAAGAAGCCAGTAAAATATTGAGGTCATATTTCTGGGTACTTATCAGGAAATGGATTCGTACAGGTATATCTATACCTTTTTATATATTGTATTATTCAAACGTTTACTTATTATTCAAATATCCAAGATTGAAAAAGTATCTTTTGAAATTCATTAAATCTTAAGTATATGGCCGTTCAACCGTTTCATTTGAGAAACAAAAAATAAACAATCATGGAGATTAGACAACAGACGTAACGAATTTTATTGCGCAACAATGTATTGAATATTCTAAGTTCTTAAATTATTGATCAAATGAAAATTTCATTAAATTGTAAATTGAATCCTTACGGCGCATATATTTTTATTATGCCACTATTTTCCATCAAAGAAATCGAAAGAATTTTTGTCTTTCGAGACGATGTTGCAGTTGATCATCACAAGATTTTCTATCGAGTACCGAGGTTTAAAAAGTTCAAGTTAATTTCACAGGCATACAAGTTATTTCAGATGCTTCTTTTAGTTCCTAGAGACACAAGAATGTCTGTCGGAATATACGAGATTCCACATGGTTTATTCGCGTTTATAGTCGGAAAAATAAAAAGAATACCAACAACACTTTGTATTATATCAAATCCCAATAACAAGAATATATGGAAGGGATTAAGAAAAACGGTCACTTACTTTATGTTACGAAGGGTCGACGCAATAACCGTCACTGGTTCTAAATCAAAAAAAGTATTGGAAATGCAAGGCATCAATACTTCAAAAATTCATATTCTACCGAACTCTATTGACACAAAATATTTTAAACCAGACTTACATGTTAGAAAAAAATACGACATAATTACTCTAGGAAGTTTACTTCCTGGAAAGAATCTTTTAACATTCATTTGTATAATTTCCTTATTAAAAAATATAAAGCCAGACCTTAAAGTGGGCATTGCAGGAGATGGTCCCGAGAGAAATAATATAATCAAAAAAATAAACGAGCTTTCGCTTAATAATGAAATTGAATTTTTAGGATACATTGTAAATGCTAAGCAATTCTACAATAAAGGGAAAGTCTTCGTCTCTACCTCACTAACCGAGGGACTACCAAGGACTGTTATTGAAGCTATGGCATGCGGGATACCATGCGTTGTTTCTAATGTTGGCGATATGGAAGATCTTATAAAAAACGGTATTAATGGATTTTTAATCGATAATCCCTATGATAAAATTAGCTTTGTCAATAATATTAATATACTCCTTTCTGATCAGGCTATTTATAAAAAAATTTCTAAAAAAGCTTGCGAAAGCACAAATAATCTTTATTCTATTGATGCGGCTATTGCCGTATGGAAAAACATTATAAGGGATATAATTTACTGATGGCCATACAACCTAAAATCCTTGTAACCGGTGCCGGTGGTTTTATCGGGTCTCACCTCGCAGAGTACTCCCTGGAATGTGGATACGAAGTCGTGGCTTTCGTCAGGTATAATTCAAGAAATAGTTGGGGATGGCTTGAATCTTCGAAATATAAAGATGAATTGGAAATTATTGCCGGGGACATACGCGATTATGACTCTGTCCGTGATGCCATGGAAGGCTGCTCAAGCGTATTCCATTTGGCTGCCCTTATCGGCATACCCTATTCCTATGTTTCCCCTCAGGCATATATTAGAACCAATATAGAAGGCACGTACAATGTTCTCCAGGCTGCGATGGGATTAAATATAGAGGACATTGTAATTACCTCAACCAGCGAGACATACGGCACCGCACAGTATGTTCCCATAGATGAAAAACATCCCAACGTTGGTCAATCTCCCTATTCGGCAACAAAGATTGCCGCTGACCAACTTGCCTTGAGTTACTTCCGATCCTTTGATCTCCCCATCAAGATAGCACGTCCCTTCAATACGTTTGGACCGCGACAATCTGCTCGGGCTGTAATTCCAACAATAGTTACTCAAATATTGGATGGAAAAAAGACATTGGAGCTTGGCAATACATCTCCAACAAGAGATTTAACATATGTGAAAGATACGGTTACGGGATTCATGGAAATTGCAAAATCAAACGAACTTATCGGAGAAATAACCAATATCGGTATGAATCAGGAAATTTCAGTATTTGATTTGGCTCATTTAATTGCTGATATCATGGGAGTTCAGATAGCACTCGTAGCCAACGGCCAGAGAGTGCGGCCGTCTAAAAGTGAAGTTGAACGACTTCGATGTGATAATGCCAAAATTTTACATATGACAAACTGGAAACCTCAGTACGATCTGAGAACAGGGTTAGAAAAAACTATTGAGTGGATAAAGGCGAACATAAAACAATACAAATCAGAAATATATAACGTATAGGAATAACTAATAGTAACTATGCAAGCAATCATTCTGGCAGGCGGAAAAGGAACAAGATTAAAACCATATACGACGGTTTTTCCCAAACCGTTGATGCCGATTGGTGATTATCCCATACTTGAAGTTGTCATCAAACAATTAAAGCATTATGAATTTAATGAAATCACTATGGCAGTGGGACATCTAAGGGAACTTATACAGGCATTTTTTAATAATGGGCAGAAATGGGGGGTAAACATTTCATACTCAGTTGAGGACAAACCCTTGGGAACCGCAGGCCCTTTAAATCTTATTGAAAATCTTGATGATAACTTTTTGATGATGAATGGCGACATCCTCACTAACATGAATTATCAAGCATTCTTCAGACAACATCTGGATAGTGAAGCTATTTGTTCTATTGCAACGTATAAAAAATCAGTAAAAATTGACTTGGGAATCCTCGAAACTAATAAACTGAATGAACTAACAAGTTATATTGAGAAACCAACGCTAGATTACTCGGTTAGCATGGGGATATATGCATTCAAAAAAAATATTTTAGATTTTATTCCAGACGATAGCTATCTTGATTTACCTGAACTTGTTAAAAAGTTGCTCGAAAAACGAGAAAGAGTTATGTCATATCAGTTCGACGGTTTATGGTTGGACATAGGACGACCGGATGATTACGAAGCGGCCATCCAACAATTTGACGATCATAGAATGGAATTCATTCGAGAGTAATGAAAATCGTAATTACCGGAAGTGCCGGGTTCGTCGGCAAACATTTAGTTAAAACATTAAAGGATGAAGAACATATTGTTACGGAATTAGATTTAAAGAATGGCAAAGACATAACTGATTGGAATCAATTAACTAATATACATGACTTTGACATTCTTTTTCACTTAGCAGCACGAACATTTGTTCCTGACTCTTACCGTATTCCAAGGGATTTTTATTATTCTAATATTAACAGCACACTGAATGCCCTGGAATTATGCCGCATTAACAGCGCTAAAATTATTTATATAAGCTCTTATGTTTATGGTCATCCACAATATTTACCAATTGATGAAAAGCATCCCCTTGACCCATTCAATCCTTATGCTCATACTAAAATAATTTGTGAACAGCTCTGTGAAGGATACTATAATCACTTTGGTGTTCCTGTATTAATTCTGCGACCCTTTAATATATACGGCATCGGACAGGATGATTCTTTTTTGATTCCATCGATAATATCGCAGGCTGTAAATGGCAAAATTAATCTCGCGGATCCCGAACCACGAAGAGATTTTATTTTTATTGATGATGTTATTGAAGCATATGCCAAAGCTGTTTATTATGACAAATCTCAATTTGAAGTAATAAATATAGGGTTCGGGAAAAGTTATTCTGTGGGTCGCATAGTCACTGCTGTTACGAAGCACTTTGAAAGAGACGTGGAAGCCTTTTACAGCGGCGAAAAAAGAGTTAACGAAATCAAGGATACTGTTGCAGATATCACAAAAGCAAAAACACTTCTTGGCTGGGCACCGAAAATAGATATGGAAACCGGCCTCAAGAAGATAATTGAATCGGTCCTTAAGAAGAATTTTGACCTTACCCCCTGAAACTGGGCCATTTAAAAATTGAGTCATTCCTATTAAAAAAAAATTATAAAGGAGGACTTATTTATGAAGCGTAGGCGATTTACTACAGCGCAAATTTTCAGGATTCCACAAGGGGCAGAGGCGGGCATCAAGATTTACGGAGTTATGTCGCAAGTACGAGATATTGGAACAAACATTCAACAACCGGCGTAACAAATACGTTAGTATGTCTATCATCGATGCACGGAAGCCCAAAGTCATTGAAGAAGAATGCCGAGAAAAATAAAATTCTGAGGATATAATTCGGAGTCATCGTTATGTATAAAGGTAAAACAGTCTGCGTGGTGGTCCCAGCCTACAATGAATCTACACAAATCGGCAAGGTTATTGAGACGATGCCCGATTTTGTAGATGCGGTTGTCATTATTGACGATGCCAGTACGGATAATACTATAGAAATTGCAGAGAAATATGAACAGCAAAGCGAGAAAATCACCCTCATTCAACACGACAAAAACCAAGGTGTCGGGGGAACAATTGCAACCGGCTACAAATGGTCACGTGATAATAATTACGATATGGCCGTCGTAATGGCAGGTGATGGTCAGATGGACCCTGTTGATCTGCCGCTTCTTCTCGACCCAGTAGCGGAAGACAGGGCAGACTATTCCAAGGGAAACAGGCTTTTTACCGGCGAAGCTTATACTAAGATTCCCAAGATACGCTATATCGGTAATGCATTCCTTTCTCTGCTTACGAAAATCGCCTCCGGCTACTGGCATGTCGCCGATTCACAATCGGGATATACCGTTATAAACAAAAGGGCCCTTCATCTGATAGACTGGGATCATATGTACAAACGCTACGGACAGCCTAATGATCTCCTAACAAGATTAAATGTATACAACTTGAGGGTCGCTGATATTCCGATTGAACCGGTTTACAATGTGGGAGAAACGTCGGGTTTGAAAATAAAGAAGGTTATATTTACCATCAGCTGGCTTTTATTGAAGATGTTCCTGTGGCGTTTAAAGGAAAAGTATATAATTAGGGATTTCCATCCATTAGTATTCTTCTATTTCATGGGACTGATTTTGTTTCCACTCGGGCTCTTCTCGGGTTTATATCTTTTTATATATAGAATCTTCTCGGGACCGGTAGCAGAAACATCGGCATTATTTTCAGCCTTTCTCTTTATTACCGGAATGCAGTTTCTCCTTTTTGCTATGTGGTTTGATATGGAAGCAAATAAAAATTTAAAATAATGTTTTATCTGTGTATATCAATTACTGGAAATGGGTTCAATTGGTAAGCGGAGAATATTTATGAGTACTATGTCAGCAACAAAAATATTCAAGAGGATTTCAAAAGGAATAATATTGCTGTTTTTTTTATCTCTTATGTTTATTTTATATAAAGAGATAAGCTACTATCCGACATCGATAGAAGTTAATTATATGGGCAACGAAGTTCAGTCATCATTAGGTTATTACTACCTAAGTTCGAGCAAAGGACCATATTTAAACAGGAAAGAAATTGTTTTTGATAAGAATGGCATTCCAATCATTAAGATAAATGGACAATACCATTATCACCCGGTTTATATAAGCCAGTTTGCCTTAGGCGCTTATGATCACTACTTGATTACTATGGACACAACGGCAAAACAATCTTTCATGCAGTGCGCTTTATGGCTTAAAGACAATTTGGAGAAACGGGGAGAATTTTATTATTGGAATTATAATTTCAAAAATGATGGATATCCGGGGGGCATCTACGAAGTGCCGTGGTTTTCGGCTATGGCACAGGGCCAGGGGGCTTCCGTCTTATTAAGAGCTTTTTGTGAAACAAAAGATGAAAAATATTTAAGTGCTGCAAAAATGGCAATAACTCCTATGTTCTATAATATTACTGATGGAGGAATTAGTATTATAAATGATTCCAACTACATTTTCCCTCAGGAATATCCAACAACCCCCCCATCCGATATTCTCAATGGTGCAATTTTTGCTTACTTTGGTTTGTATGATTATTACAGGGTAACCCATGATCCAAATATAAAAAATCTTTGCCGAATTGTTGAGAACACATTATTAAATACTTTACCACAATACGATACGGGTTATTGGTCGTTATACAGTCTCTGGCCGGGGTATTTTGCTTCCCCCGGTTACAATTTAATCCATATCGCCCAACTTAAAATACTTTATTTAATTACCGAAAAAGAAACTTTCTTGAAATATTCAGAGAAGTTTGAAGGTTATCAAAAAAGCTGGCTTAAGAGAACAAGGTCTGTTTTTTGCAATCACTTGGTGCAAATAAAGGAGTTTGGGTTTGATGATATGACCAAAATTCCTTTATATCTCAAAAAAATAATCACAAGCTGACCCATTGTAACGTTGGAGGTATTTCTTTAATGCCACAGGTTCTCTTCGATATCGGACATCCTGCACACGTACACTTATTTAAAAATGCACGTCAGGTCTTGGTAAATCGTGGTTATGATGTTTACGTTTTAGCCAGAGACAAAGAAGTAACCCGTCAGTTATTAGACGCTTATCAAATACAATATATCCCAGGCACAAAGAAGCGAAATGGCTTCCTCAGTCTTTTAGAATTATTTGAATGGTTTGTGAAAGCTCGAAAAATTATTAAATGTGATCATATAGATGTAGTTGCCAGCATAGGTTCACCGGCTGGAGCATGGGCTGCTAAGGTATGCAATATACCTCATATAGCGTTCAATGATACCGAAACCGCTCGAAAACAGCGCATGCTATACAAACCAGCATCAACTAAAATATTTACACCATCCTGCTTACTTTCTGATTTTGGATCAAAGCAAGTAAGGTATAATGGAACACATGACTTAGCTTATTTAAGGCCGGAATGGTTTAACCCGGACATCTCTGTTCGTAAAGAACTATATCTAAACTCAAATGAAACATACGCTATCTTGCGCTTTGTTTCATGGCAAGCTACACATGACTGGCACAAGAAAGGTACTGATACTGACTTTCAACGTGCCATCGTATCTATTGTTTCTAAAAAGCATAGAGTATTTATATCGGCTGAAGGTGTCCTTCCCCCCGATCTTGAACGATTCCGCCTAAATTTACCTCCTGAACGATTACATGACGCTATGGCTTGCGCAGCTGCTGTTATAGGAGATGGTTCGACCACATTAACAGAAGCCGCTGCCTTGGGTGTCCCCGCATTATACATCTCTCAATTTGCAGGTTTTCTCGGATGCTTGCGATTTTACGAAAAATATGGACTCCTTCGTTCTGTAAAAACTAAAGACGAAGGGATTAATGAAATACAAATATTATTGAAATATCCTGATCCAGAGGGTCGAACCAAACGACGAATGAAAATGCTTGATGAAACAATAGATGTTGCTACTTATATTGCTGATCAATGTGAAAAATATTTTAAATATGAGCATAGTGTCTAATAGCATTTAAGAATTAAGCAATGCGAGATTGAACAATATATGCTTATTTTAATATCAGCTTTTGCCCTGGATGAATTAATGATTTTTTCGTCAGGTTGTTCATCTTCAGAAGTTTTGCCAGTTTGATCTTGTTTCTCCTTGCAATCCAATAAGGGCTGTCACCTTTCCGCACGGTATATGTCTTTGAGCCGGAAGGAGCAGCCTTTTTCTTTACCACCGTCGTCGTGGCAGCTTCCTCCCCTATCTTTAAAGCCTGCCCTATTTTGAGATTGTTCCTGCTGAGTCCATTTATGCGCTTGATTTTCGAAACCGTCGTGCCATAGCGCCTCGCCAGCAGCCAGAGCGAATCTCCCTTTTTAACCCGATAGGTAATTGTTTGTCCCTTTTTCAGTACGGATGCTTTCGACGCATATTCCTTTGGTGCCGTATACTTATAACTTCGTGTTGGTATCTTCAGCCACTTTCCTGCCCTGATTTTGTGCTTGCTCGAAAG
>Ga0075124_10000133_pt1 | contig 33558 bp, 27 predicted proteins | sample AntAceMetag02UKS_FD_69809 | JGI IMG/M metagenome (GOLD analysis project Ga0075124, IMG submission 69809) | Saline lake microbial communities from Ace Lake, Antarctica - Antarctic Ace Lake Metagenome 02UKS | ecosystem: Environmental > Aquatic > Non-marine Saline and Alkaline > Saline | place... | reverse complement strand
GCGAAACATTCTTTGCTTTCTTACCGATTATGACAGCCAGTTCCGCTTCATAGTCCACTTCGTCAGGCCCTGCGGCGGGGAGCACAATGGGTGCTCCATGACCAATAATGCTGCTGGTGGCCTTCAGAAACAGGACTGGACTCTCCGGTTTCCGTATATCTGTTTCATCAGCATGTTTACCGTAATTCAGGCCAAGGGCTATGATGTTGGGCGGAGAGACGGGGGGCAGGAGGGTCTCTATGCACTCCACCCTGCCCGACAGCGTAATATCCCCAAAGATACCTCCGTCAATAACAGTGGCACTATCGGGCACTGTTGGATCGAACGCCCCAGACAGCACCTCCCCGCTCGGTGAACGGAATCTCACAATCTTCATTCTCTATCCCCTCTGATGTTCAACCGCTATAAATGTTTTGCGTCTTTTGCCAGATAATTTTTCACATAATCCGACACGGCTTCCTCGAGCGGCAACGCCCGCACGGAACATCCTGCCGAAAAGAGCTTGTCCATCTTCGCTTCAGTAAAATACTGATAGTGCGGTTTGATTATCTCGGGCATCTCTATATATTCAATCTCTGGCTTCACGTCCATTGCGGCAAATACCGCCCGCGTCAAGTCGGTCCACGTCCGGGCATGTCCCGTCCCGAGGTTGAACAGGCCGGTCACTCCCCTGTTTTCGAGAAGCCACCAGATCACATCCGCACAATCTTTCACATAGACGAAGTCTCGCTTTTGTTCACCGTCACGGAAATCAGGCCGATAAGATTTGAAGAGCTTCACCCTCCCTGTCTCACGGATCTGACCGAACGACTTGTGGATAACGCTTCGCATATCCTCTTTGTGATATTCATTCGGACCGAAAACATTAAAAAATTTGATGCCCGCAATCTTTTTATCCAGCCCATTTCTCAGGGCCCACAGGTCAAACAGTTGCTTGGAATACCCATACATATTTATGGGACGCAGCTGGGCACATACGTTGTCATCATCGGAAAATCCCTGAGAGCCGTCCCCATAGGTAGCAGCGCTGCTCGCATAGATGAAGCGTATATCCTTTTCGACGGCCCATCTCGCAAGTTGTGCGGTGTAGCGATAATTGTTCTCCATGAGGTAATCCGCATCTTGCTGCGTTGTTGAGGAACACGCGCCCATGTGGACAATGGCCTCAACATCGAACGGCACCGCATCATCGAGAACCAGTTCAAGGAAATCCTCCTTGTCCAGATAATCCACAAACCGTCTGTTGACCAGGTTCTTCCACTTCTCGGACAGTCCAAGGCTGTCAACGATAACAATATCATCAACTCCCTGTGCATTCAGCTTCCATACAACCGCGCTACCTATAAATCCCGCTCCACCCGTGACTACAATCATTCAAATCCCCTCTGCTGCCGGCATGGTATCCTCCGGGATCCATGAGGCATCGTTGTCATGAGAACTGTTTCTACAAACAGCAATGATGCGTGCCGTCACCCATCACGCTGTTATCAGGAAATAAGGTAAGGTTCACATACGTCAAAGTCAAGTTTTTTATAGATTTTCCCAGGGTCAGAGATTGTGGGGGTTTTTCCTTCCATACAGATCGACTTGATGACATATGCCCCGTATTACTTTCACATCCTTGGCAAGCAGTGTAGTCCTCGAAAAGAGGCGCCGCACATTTGTCATCCAGTAATCCGGGCTCTGCGCCTTTATGAATCCTATCCGCAGAAACATCTCTTTCAGATGATCATACATGGCCTCGGTCTCCTCCACCGTGGCCAGCTTTTGGGCAAAAACGGACGTGCCCTCTGAACATGCGGTAAATATCTCATAGCAGATGATCATGACCGCATGAGAAAGATTGATGGACTTCATATCACCCGCCGTGGGAATCTTGACCAGGAGATCGCAAAATCTGAGTTCCTTGTTGGTAAGCCCCCGGTCTTCGGGACCGAAGACCAGTGCTATCTTGTTCTTCTGAGACATGCTGGCTATCTCTTCTGCCATTTTCCGTGGATATATCATCGACCTTTTAAGGCTGGTGTCTCCAGATCTTCCGGTTGTCCCCACAACATACTGAAAGGGCGCAAGCGCCTCATCCAGGCTGTCAAAATATTCAATTTTTCCAACGACATCAAGGGCAAAACGGGTCGACAGCTGTTCGATTTTTTCCCTATCTGCATTCAGGGGATTGATGACTATGATACTGCTTATCCCCATATTTTTAGCACACCGGGCAACAGACCCGATATTGCCAGGGTGTTTCGGTTTGTTCAGTACTACCGTCAGGTTCTCCATCTTTGCCTTTTCCACGTTCCGCCCCTGCCCTTTTTGGTATTGCATAAAGACTGCTCTTGGCCTAGAATCCATGACCAGTTGAGTTGTGCTATATCATAACTCGCTGAGGTCTTCCATGGTATATCTCAACCGTTGAAACTATGATTTTAGGGGCATACCAGGATGTTTATCTTATGCCATCATGCCTTGTGCTTGTGCCCCTATGGGATCTAATTGACTACAAATGGAAAGCACACCAGATATACTCGCCGGGGCCGTCACGGAGATTGGCATAACGCTCACTGATGAAAAAATAGATCTTCTCATTGAATATTACAGGGAATTGTCCTTCTGGAACAAAAAGATGTCGCTTGTCTCGCTGAAGTCCCCCCTTGATATAACCAAACACCTGATCGATTCTCTCACTCCTGTCCGGCTTATTAAAGACCGTCATTCAAAACTGCTGGATATAGGAACAGGGGCCGGTCTGCCGGGAATCCCGCTCAAAATAGCAATGGAGTCGCTTCGCGTTACCCTCCTCGATACATCCCGCAAAAAGACCTCTTTTCTCAAGAGCGTCATCCGCACGCTTGAACTGAGGGATATCGAGGTTGTAAACAGCAGGGCGGAAGGGTTGACGGGTGAGGATGGTTACAAGGGTGCTTTTGATATAGTCATATCCAGGGCGACCTTCAAAATCCCCTACCTTCTCACCGTGGGAGCGCCTTTTTTATCTGACGGCGGAATCTTGATAGCTATGAAGGGAAAACATGCCGATGGCGAGCTGGCACAAGGAGCGGATGCCATCAGGAAAACGGGCCTTGCATTGACGAGGTCCCATGAGATAGAACTTCCCATAACGGGAGAATCAAGAAAACTCCTCTGTTTTGCCAAGGCTCCGCCTAAAGGGTAGGCGATGCTGCCAACCAGCGCCCAGACGGGCTGTATTTCTAAATTACTACTTCTCAAATGTCCTATTGTATGCTAGCATGACGATGTTATTCTGAATGTAGATTTGCAGAAAGAAAACCATTAAAAATATGAGAGAAATCATATGCATAGCCAACCAGAAGGGGGGGGTCGGTAAAACAACGACCGCCATCAATTTATCGGCTTCTCTGGCTGCTGCAGAAAAAAGAACGCTCCTGATAGATTGTGACTCCCAGGGAAACGCTACCAGTGGTGTGGGTATCGATCCGGCCACGATACATGAAAAAAATCTCTACTATGGTCTTATTCAAGATGCCCCTTTTCAGGATATTGTATGTAAGACAGATATCGCAACGCTCGACATTATTCCCTCTAATCAGGAGCTTATAGGCGTTGAAATAGAGTTCGTATCACTCAAGGATAGAGAAAAAAGGCTGAGAAATTTTCTAAAAAAAATTGACACCCCTTATGAATTTATTATAATTGATTGTCCTCCGTCCCTTGGATTTTTGACCGTTAATTCCCTCGTGGCAGCCGATTCGCTGATAATTCCATTGCAATGCGAATTCTTTGCACTGGAAGGTTTGGGCCAACTTCTTAACAGTGTTAAACTGGTGCAGGCCCGGCTTAATCCATCTCTATCCTTGGCTGGCATATTGCTGACCATGTTCGACCAGAGGAACCGGCTTTCCCACCAGGTAGCCGACGAGGCCAGGAAGTTTTTTGGGTCTAACGTGTTTAAAACCGTCATACCAAGAAATATCAGGCTTTCCGAAAGTCCCAGCCATGGATTGCCTATTATACTATACGATATCCAGTCCCGCGGTGCAGTTTCATATATGGAACTGGCACGGGAAATCATGGCAAATGGAAGGGTGTAATGTCTAAGAAAAACGCTTTAGGGAAGGGGCTCGGCGCTATATTCCCGGATCTTATGGAAGATCCCGCTGATAAACCACATTTTGCCCTGTGCGGGATCGAGGAATTATCACCGAACAGGTTCCAGCCCCGCAAGGTCTTTGACGGGCACGAACAAAAGAAACTCGCGGATTCCATCAAAAAAAACGGCTTACTACAACCGATTCTTGTGAGAAAGTCCGACAATGACGCAGGTTATGAAATTATCGCCGGGGAACGCAGGTGGAGGGCAGCCCAGGCTGCCGGGCTGCGGGATGTTCCCATCATGATCAGGCACAAGACACAAGACCTGGATGTAGCACAGTTGTCTCTCATAGAAAATATTCAGCGGGAGGAGTTGAATCCTCTAGAAGAATCGGGGGCATACTATACCCTGATAGAAACCTTTCACCTTTCTCAGGATGAAATATCGTCACGGGTGGGAAAAGAGAGATCAACCATAGCAAATTCTCTTCGCCTCCAGAATCTTCCTGCAGTGGCAAAGGAGGCTCTGATAAAGAAGGAAATCTCCGCCGGACATGCGAGGGCTATTTTATCGGTTGATTCGCAGGAGGGACAGGTCGCTGTCCTGCGGGAGATTATCAGGAAAAAACTCAGTGTCAGAGAAACTGAAAACCGGGTAAAAGAAGATATTGCCCAACCAAAACAGAAAAAAGCGGTACAGAAGGACCCGGACATTACAGATCTTGAAAATAAGATATCTGAACGATTAATGGCGAGGACCAATATCAAGCAATTACGCAAAGGGGGTATTATAGAAATACGGTTTCTCTCCTTAGATGACCTGGATAGGGTCTCTGAGGGCATTATGAGTGGGGAGAACCAGTAATATGTCGATGGTTGTACGACAAGGGGAGAAGATTTTATTAACATCTGTTGATAACACTGTGCATAAAGGCTTATAAATTTGGAAGCGTTCTGGAATGAAGGCGTTAAAATAATTAAAGAAAAGGTTAGCCAGCAGAACTTTGAAACCTGGATAAAACCTATCCGGGTAGTTTCACTGGAAGAGAATAACGTGCTTCTCGGGGTGCCTAATAAGTTCTTTAAAGACTGGCTTGTTGAGAATTACATCGACCTGATAAGCCATTCTCTTTCAAATGTATCGGGTATTGATGTAGATATAAAATTTGTTGTCAGTAAATCCGAGGGTAGAGATACATCAATGGGAGGAGGGGGGCAAAAAACCGTTCAGCGCACCCCTGTTCGCCTGCACTCATCACTTAACTTAAAATACACCTTCGAAAGGTTTGTGGTAGGTGCGTCCAATCAGTTTGCCAATGCCGCCGCTCTTTCGGTAGCTGAACAGCCGGCACGTAACTATAATCCCCTGTTTGTTTACGGTGGAGTCGGTCTGGGGAAAACGCACCTGATCAATGCCATAGGTATCCATACGGTCTCCCTCTATCCCCAAAAAAATGTCCTCTATGTATCGGCGGAGGAATTTATGAATGAGCTCATATATTCTATCCGGTACGATAAGATGTCGAATTTTAGGGAAAAGTATAGAAAGATAGATTCCCTTCTTATTGATGATATTCAATTTATTGCAGGCAAGGAAAGGACTCAGGAAGAGTTCTTCCACACCTTTAATACCCTTCACGACTCGGGTAAGCAAATTGTCGTGACGAGTGATAAATTTCCAAAGGAAATGCAAAACCTAGAAGCGAGACTGCGGTCACGGTTTGAGTGGGGTTTAATAGCAGATATTCAACCCCCGGATATCGAAACAAGGATCGCTATTATAGAAAAGAAGGCGCATGAAAATAGTATTGATATATCAAGTGAGGTCACTCATTATATCGCTTCCGTCGCAGATTCAAACATACGGGAACTGGAAGGGATCCTCACGAGGATAGCGGCATACTCATCTCTGACGGGAAAGGAAATTAAGATAGATATCGTACGAGATGTTATTAAGAACCTCCTCAAACACTCGGTCAAGAGAGAAGTCACTATAGATGAAATTATGAAGGCCGTCGGGAGAAAATGTAATATTAAGGTAGGTGATATACGATCTCCTAAAAAGAATAAAAATCTTGTGCTCGCACGTCAGATAGTAATGTATCTTTCTAGAAAAATGACTAATAACTCATTTCCTGATATAGGTGAAAAGGTGGGTGGAAGAGATCATTCAACGGTTATTTACTCAAATAATAAGATTAAAAAAATAATCGAAAAGGATTCTGAAGTAAGAAAAATCGTGGAAGAGATAGAGATGATTTTAAACACCGGGTATTAACAGGTTATAAAGTATAACATATCATAATATAGTTAATAATGTAGTTTGGTTATATATAACTTTCAACATATCAACAGGTCCTACTATTACTACTATATTTTTTAATTAAACATTTTTTTAAAGAATAGGTGACTATATGGAATTTTCTATTGAGAGAGTTGTTTTTCTAGAGGGTATTCAAAAAACTTTAAGTATTGTAGAGAGGAGGACAACCCTTCCGATTCTCAATAATATTCTCATTAGAACACAAAATGAAAGGATCAGGATAGTTGCTACCGACCGAGATGTCGGTTTAACATCCTACTATGGGGCTACAGTTGTTGCTCCCGGAGAGATCACGGTTGGAGCAAGAAAATTATTTGAAATGGTCCGAGAAATAGAGGGGGATGTGATTCATTTTCAGGTTCTGGAAAATAACTGGGTAACTGTGACATGCGGCAAGATTATATATAAGATGCCGGGACTTTCTACTGAAGATTTTCCTGAGGTTTCGGATATTGAAGATATGGCGTCTATGGGACTATCGTGTGATGTTTTAAAAAATGTTTTTGAAAAGACATTTTTTGCGATCTCTCAGGACGAGATGAGACCGAACCTTAATGGGGTTTTCTTTGAGATAATAAATGGAAAGGTTGTCGTGGTGGCCACTGATGGACATAGATTATCGATTGCGAATATGCCTTTAGAAGTTGAAGGGGATAATACACTTACTATTCCAGGCGTCATCATACCGCGAAAGGGAGTCTCTGAGATTAGGAAACTGGTTGAAATGGGTGATGATGTTGAAATATGTGTGACGAACGGGTTCTGTGTGGTGAAAAAGCAGGATACGGTATTAAGGGTCAGTCTTATTAACTCGGAGTATCCTGATTATAAGAGAGTAATACCAACCGAAGATGGAGTGGTGGTCAAACTCGATAAGGATCATATATTACACTCTCTAAAACGTATGAGTGTTATGTCGACAGAGAAGTTCAGTGGAGTAAAGATAGAAGTATATGATAATAGAATGGTTTTAACCTCTACGAACCCGGATGTTGGTGAGGCAAAGGATGAAATTGATGTATCCTACGATGGAGAACGGTTGGAGGTGGGGTACAGTGTTCGGTACCTTATAGATGCCGTTGATCATGTTGATGGAGATACCGTTTCGTTTGAAGTGAGAAGTGGTGATGGTCCCGGTGTTGTGAAATCTTCCGGAAGCGATGCCTATATGTGTGTCGTGATGCCGATAAAACTCAGAACAGAGAAAGGATTAGATTAAACAGGAGTGGAAACTTCATATAGTGCGGATAGTATAAAAGTTCTTGACGGCCTCGAGGCTGTCAGGAAAAGGCCTGCCATGTATATAGGCAGTACCAGCAAGGAGGGGCTTCATCATCTGGTCTATGAGGTGGTGGATAATAGTGTGGATGAGGCGTCTGCCGGGTATTGCGATTTAATACAGGTGAAGATACGCGTTGATAACAGCGTTACTGTCGAAGATAATGGAAGGGGTATCCCCGTAGACATGCACAAGAAGGAAAAAGTGTCTGCGGCCGAGGTGGTGTTGACTAAGCTCCATGCGGGGGGAAAGTTTAACAACGACAGCTATAAAATATCAGGCGGCCTTCATGGAGTAGGTGTTTCCGTTGTTAATGCCCTGTCTGCATATCTTGAACTGGAGGTGCGTAGAGACGGTAAGGTATATAGACAATCGTATAAAAAAGGTATCCCCACCCATCCCCTCGAAGAGGTTGGAAAAACCAAGAGAAGGGGAACTAAAATAACCTTCATGCCGGACTCGGAGATCTTTGAGGAACTTGATTTCAGTTTTGACGTCCTTTCAAATCGCCTCAGAGAGCTTGCCTTTTTAAATCGGGGAATCAAGATCATTATCGACGATGAGAGAACCGACAAAAAAAATGAATTCTTCTATAAGGGGGGGATCGTTTCATTTGTTGAGTATCTTAACAGAAACAAAAAGGTCCTTCACAACAAGCCGATCTACATCAATGGCGAAAAGGATGACTGCTCCGTGGAACTCGCCCTTCAATACAACGAAGGGTACATGGAAAATGTTTTTTCGTATGCGAACAGCATCAACACCACCGAGGGCGGAACGCATATGATCGGGTTCCGATCCGCCCTTACGAGGGTGATCAACAACTACATTACCAGCAGCGGAATAGGGAAAAACGACAAAACAGCCCTGAAGGGCGAAGATGTCAGAGAAGGTTTGGGTTGTGTGGTCAGTGTTAAATTGTCGCAACCCCAGTTTGAAGGGCAGACAAAGACGAAGCTCGGTAACAGCGAAGTCAAGGGCCTGGTGGAGGCGGTGGTGTATGATAAGCTTGGGAACTATTTCGAAGAGAACCCCGCTATCGCACGGCAGGTCGTCTCGAAGTCCATTGACGCGGCACGAGCACGGGATGCCGCACGGAAGGCGCGGGAGCTGACGCGGAGAAAAAGCGCGCTTGAAGTCACCTCTCTTCCCGGGAAATTGGCGGATTGTCAGGAGAAAGATCCGGCACGGAGTGAAGTGTATATCGTTGAGGGAGATTCAGCGGGTGGCTCTGCTAAACAGGGGAGAGATAGGAGTAATCAGGCCATTCTGCCGCTTCGGGGGAAGGTGTTGAACGTGGAAAAGGCACGCCTTGACAAGATGCTCAACAATAACGAGATAAAGGTCATTATAACGGCTCTTGGGGCCGGGATAGGGGAAGAAGATTATAATATAACCAAACTTCGCTACCATAAGGTTATCATCATGACTGATGCGGATGTCGATGGTGCCCACATTCGTACCCTGCTCTTAACATTCTTTTTTAGATATATGCGGGAAATGATTGATAGAGGCTATCTCTATATAGCCCAACCCCCCCTCTTTCGGATCACGCACAAGAAAAAGGAGTGGTATATCAGCAGCGAAGAGGAAATGGATGATTATATCCTCACGAGCGGGGTGGAAAAGGTCAAGGTTGTGACCGGCGAGGGAAACATTATCACGGGAGCCAAACTGCTGGGTCTGATAAAAAAGGGCATCCGGCTTGATGCCATACTGGAAAAATTTCACAATAGCGGCAAGGACGAAGAAATTATCCGGTTGTTGGCAGGTGATCCGGTCTTTTCCAAACAAGATTTTGGGGACGATGACGTGCTCTCAAAGACAGGCAAAAGGATCAGCCAGGCGATTGGTAAACGGGTTGTCTCGTGCTGGGCCGAAGCGGATGTAGAGCATGGCGGGCATAAGTTATTTTTCCGTTTGAAGCAAAATGGACAGGACCATACAACATGGATAGATAAAGACATATTCAATATGCCGAAATTTACAGAGGCCAAGGTTCATATAAACCAGATCAGCCCTCTCGGAGAAGCTCCCTACACCATCGTGGAAACGGACGCCGATGATGTGAGGCGAGAGAAACAGCTTGAGAACATGAGGGCACTGATAGATTACGTGGTTCAGACGGGACAAAAGGGGCTGTCTATACAACGATACAAAGGCCTTGGGGAGATGAACCCGGAACAGTTGTGGGAGACCACGATGGACCCGGAGAGGAGGACCCTTCTCCAAGTGAAGGTAGAAGACGCTGTGGCCGCCGACGAAATTTTCACGACGTTGATGGGAGACCAGGTCGAACCGCGCAAGAACTTCATCTTTGAAAATGCGCTCAATGTCTCAAATCTTGACGTATAACGTATCGTTTTAGAGACAGTGAAGGGCATTTCCACACCCTCTCCTGACCGATGCTCTTTTGTGTGTAAGGTGGCAGGTATGTGTAAGGTATGATTACACCCTCCTTACTGAAAAGTGCCCTTATGGGGGGTGTAATAGGGGCAAGCGATACAGGGAATATTATATTTTAACAGGCAGAAAGGTCTTGAAGAATTATGGATCAGTTGTTCCAGAGGAATATACCGGTAACAATAGAAAGTGAGATGAAAAAGTCCTACATGGAATACGCGATGAGCGTAATTGTAGGCCGCGCAATTCCCGACATCAGGGACGGATTGAAGCCAGTGCACCGCAGGGCGCTGTATGCCATGTCTGATCTTGGAAACAGATGGAACAAGCCCTATAAAAAATCCGCGAGGATCGTGGGTGATATTATCGGTAAATATCATCCCCATGGTGACACGGCTGCGTATGATACCGTCGTCAGGATGGCGCAGGATTTTTCCATGCGGTATCCGCTCATTGACGGCCAGGGAAATTTTGGGTCCGTTGACGGAGATCCGCCGGCCGCCATGCGGTATACCGAGATCAGGATGGAAAAACTGGCGGATGAACTGCTCACGGACCTCGATAAAAATACCGTTGATTTTATTCCGAACTACGACGGCTCTCTCGAGGAACCGGTGGTGCTGCCCGCTAGGATTCCAACCCTTCTCCTCAACGGGTCATCGGGCATAGCGGTTGGTTTAACAACCAATGTACCCCCCCATAATCTGACCGAGTTGATTGATGGGATCATTGAGCTCATTCATAACCCCGAACTTTCGGTCGACGATCTCATGGCATTCATCAAGGGACCTGACTTCCCGACGGCCGGATTTATCAACGGCCGGGACGGGATCGTCTCCGCCTACCGTACGGGGCGTGGCATCATCAAAGTCAGGGCGCGTGCCATCATAGAACGAAACTCGAGAAACGACAGGGAGAGCATCGTCATTACGGAACTTCCCTACCAGGTGAACAAGGCACATTTGATAGAAAAGATATCGGACCTGGTAAAGGAAAAGAAGATCAGCGGTATAGCCGACCTGAGAGACGAATCGGACCGGGAAGGGATGAGAGTCGTCATCGATCTCAAACGAGACGAGATGTCGGGGGTTATTCTCAACCAGCTCTATAAGCACACCCAGATGGAATCGACGTTCGGTATCATCATGCTGGCCATTGACCGGGGACAGCCTCGACTGATGAACCTTAAAGAAATCCTGGTTAAGTTTGTTGATTTCAGAAAAGAAATCGTTATCAGAAGGACGATGTTTGAACTGGCCAAGGCCAGGGAAAAGCTGCATATCCTGGAAGGGCTTATCATAGCCCTCGACAATATTGATGAGGTCATCGCCGTTATCAAGGCGTCCGAAAATGCGAAGACGGCAGCCGAAGAACTGATGGCTAGGTTCGGTCTGAGTGAAGAACAGACCAAGGCTATACTGGAGATGAGGCTGCAGAGGCTGACTGGCCTGGAGCGCGACAAGATACGTGAAGAGCATATCGAGATATCGGCCCTCGTCAAGACGCTGGAGGGGATTCTCGCCGACTCCCAGAAGGTTTTGGATATCATCGTAGGAGAGCTGGAGGATATACTGAAACGCTACGGGGATGCGAGGAGAACGGAAATCGTCCTGAGCAGTACCGATATCGGGATTGAGGATATGATCGTAGAAGAGGATATGGTGGTGACCATATCACACCAGAACTACATAAAGCGGAATCCGGTCAGTCTGTACCAGAGCCAGCACCGTGGCGGTCGCGGCAAGGTCGGGATGGGTACGAAGGAAGACGATTTTCTCGAGCGGATGTTTGTAGCCTCGACACATAGTCATATCCTGTTTTTTACCAATATGGGGCGTATATACTGGCTGAAGATATACCAGATTCCGCAGGCGGGACGAGCCGCAAAGGGGAAGGCGATTGTCAATCTGATAGGGGTAGCGCAGGAGGAGAAGATTACGGCCGTCCTCCCCGTCAAAGAGTTTATCCCGGGTAAGTTTGTCATCATGGCGACCAGGCGGGGGATTATCAAAAAGACGGATCTCATCGCCTATTCCAATCCCCGATCCGGTGGCATCATTGCGCTGACCCTCGACGAGGGGGATGAGCTGATCGATGTAAAACAGACGAACGGCGACCAGGACATTTTTCTCGGCGCCAGGAAGGGCAACGCAATACGGTTCAATGAGAAAGATGTTCGGCCCACAGGGAGAACGGCCCGGGGCGTCACGGGAATCAGGATAGCAAAGGATGATGAAGTGGTCGGTATGGAAGTGCTCAGGGACAGCAATTCAATCCTGGCTGTCTCAGAAAAGGGATACGGCAAGAGGACGGAGATTGCGGAATATCGGCTTCAGTCACGGGGTGGAAAGGGCATTATTAACCTTAAAACAACACCCAAGGTGGGGGTTGTTACACGGATAAAACAGGTGACCGGCGATGAGGATATTATGCTGATCAGCAATACGGGAAACATCATACGGCTTGGCGTGAACGAGGTTTCCCTCCTGCACCGAAGCACCCAGGGAGTCAAGCTGATAGATCTGGCTGATGGAGAGCAGTTGGTAGGACTGGCCCGGGTGGAGCGCGAAGATCCGGATATGGACGAGGAACTGCCCGTCCCGGAGTCGGAGACCTTTGACTTTTAACAGGGGCCTCGGTGTTTTTGCATCTCCCGCAGCCGTGCTCTTTAGTAAGTTAGAAATTATTTACTGCGTTTTTCTCGCAGGGAATAATTTCGTTAACGCATTAGTAAGATAGAAGTTACTTTCTCGTAGAAAGTAACTTCGTTATCGCACTTATCCCCTTTAGTGGGACTTATCCCGTCTACCGGGGCTAGTAAGTTAGAAATTATTTACTGCTTTTTTCCGCAGGGAATAATTTCGTTAACGCATTAGTAAGATAGAAGTTACTTTCTCGTAGAAAGCAACTTCGTTAACGCACTTATCCCCTGTAGTGGGACGTATCCCGTTTATCGGGGTCAGAGTTGGAAGTGATAGAGAGAGTGGATAAACGACCGGCGATTATAGGGGATATGTTTGACCGTATAGCCCCTTCCTACGATATGTTGAACAAGATACTCTCGATTTCCGTCGACCGGTATTGGAGAAAGAAGACGGTACAATCCTTGGGTATTGAGGGAGACGCCCTGGTATTGGATATTGCGACGGGGACAGGCGACCTGGCCCTCGGCGCCCTTCGTGACACGAAAAGCAGGGTCGTGGGGATTGACCTTTCGGCAGGGATGCTTGAGCAGGCGGCCCGGAAAGCCAGAATATATGTGGATGCGAACCGGTATTTTCTGATCAATGGAGACGCCGTCACCCTTCCCTTTCGGGATGAAACCTTTGACTGTGTCATGGTTGCCTTTGGCATACGGAACGTCTCTAGGCTCGACAGGTGTTTCGATGAATTGTTTCGCATTATCAAAAAAGGGGGTATGATAGCGATCCTTGAACTGTCCTTACCCCCAAACCGGTTTTTCAGAAGGATATACTTCGCCTATTTTAAATACGTTCTTCCTATAATTGGAGGTATTATTTCCGGAAGTACCCAGGCATACCGGTACCTGCGAGATTCCGTTATAGACTTTCTCCCACCTGACGTACTCTCACCACTCCTTGAAGAGCGGGGATTTACGATGATCGAATCGCGCTCCTTTCTGATGGGTATCTCGCACCTATACACGCTGAAGAGGAACCGATAGAAACCGGTATAGCGCTGTACCATCAAGCATAGAACTCTATTTACACATCAAGGAGGTGAAGGATCATGAAAAAAAAGGTGATGATAGGTATCGCTGTTGTTATTATCATTATCGCCGGGCTATTGGTGGCCGTTCTCTCTCATCTCGGGTCCATTATCAAGACAGGGGTCAACACCTATGGGCCAGGCATAACAAAGACAGAGGTCCGTCTGTCGGATGTAGATATTTCGCTGTTTTCCGGACGGGCCGAGATCAGGGGGTTCTATCTTGGGAATCCCGGCACCTTTACGCAACCGAAGGCCCTGGGGGTTGAATCCATCTATGTTGACGTGGATGAAAAATCGTTGACCTCGGATCCAATCATCATTGAAAAGATAGAGGTGAATTCCCCTGATATTACCTATGAAAAAAGGGGGGGGACCGACAATTTCCAAACCATCCTGAACAATATCAAAGAGAGTACCAAAGCGGGAAAGGAACCGGGAGAGAAAACCGGAGAAAAGGGTGAAGGGAAAAAGATCATCATACGGGATGTTATCATCAGAGACGGAAAGATCACCCTGGTCACCCCGATGCTGGGGGGAAAAGAGATAACGGTACCACTGCCGGAGATACACCTCACAAACATAGGCCAGGAAAGGGGAGGCGCGACGCCGGCTGAAGCCGTCAAGGAGATCTTTGGAGCGCTGTACGAAAAGGTCACAGGTCCTGACATTAGAAACGCCCTCGACAGCCAGATCAAGAAACTGGGATTGACCCTTGATGAGACGAAAAGGGCGGTGACGGGGCAGGCAAAGGCTGCGGGAAAAGAAGTCGAACAAAAAGTAAAGGCTCTGGAGGGCAAGATAAAAGGCTTTTTGGGGGAATAGGATCAGCCGGTGTGGTGACTGCCGTGTTCTGTATCCGTGCATCTCCTGATCGTGTGGAGAAGCCACAGGGCCTGCAGGGGGGTGAGCATCTCCAGCTTTTCAATCAGGACATCCGCGTTTGTCTTAAACAGCGCGCTGATCTTCTCACATTTTTCGACGTCTTCCAGATCCCAGGCAAGGAGGGCCGGCCATTCCCGGATCCGCGCCGAGTCGAACTCATCGTTTTTGAATACCTCACAGAGGAGTGACATCTCCTTCCCGGTAAAATACCCCTCCAACTCTTCGCCGGTCATGGTAAGGAGGGCATACAATGCTGTCAGGTCCTCTTCGACGGCGGACGACAGATCTTTTGAGTGTCGTTTAGCTGCTCGCTCCAGGTATTCCGATATGTAAACGTTAAATGGTCCCATGTGTTCTCCTTATCTGTACAGTATTTCGCACAGGGCAGTGTAGCAGAACTCACGATTGATGGCAATGCTGGCCAAGGTCCACAGCATGCAACAACAGTGAGTCGGGATCGGGATTCCATTTCAATGGCAGGTGTTCTATACTGCTCGAAACGACAGATATCAACTATGACCAAAGATGCAGACCAGGCGGTTCGCCCTCCCTACCGAATATTTGAGCATACAGCCGATCTCGGGGTGGAGATCTGCGGGATAGACGAGATGGACCTCTTCCGCAATGCCGCCCTCGCCCTTTCTGATATCATGACCGACAGACGTCGTGTGCGGGGCAGGGAAGAGCGGGAGATTGCCGCCGAAGGGGGTGACCGGGAGGAGGTGCTGGTCAATTTTCTCAGAGAGGTGCTGTATCTGCACAACGGTCAAGGCTGGCTACTGAAGGACTGTGTGATCTCCGAGATGGACGAGTTTCACCTGTGCGCGGCAGTAACAGGAGAACCCCTCGCGCACGACAGACACACGATGGATGTTGAGATAAAGGCGGTCACCTACCACCGGGCACAGATACAAAGGACCGAGCAGGGGTGGACCGGGAGGGTTATCTGCGATGTCTGATATCAAGATCGAACGGCTTGACGAGTATAGGTGGATCATACCCCCTGTAGGGGGGATGCGGGTTCCCGGTCTCATCTATGCCGATGAACGAATGATACATGCGATGGGCATGGATGAAAGCCCGAGGCAGGTTGCCAACGTAGCACACCTCCCGGGGATCATCGGTCATTCACTGGCAATGCCCGATATTCACTGGGGGTATGGGTTCCCCATCGGCGGTGTCGCCGCCTTCGACATGGAGGAGGGGATCATCTCTCCCGGAGGAGTGGGGTATGACATCAACTGCGGTGTTCGCCTGATGGCAACCAATCTGCAGATTGATGAGGTCAAAGACAGGTTGCGAGACCTTGTCGTCGCACTCTTCAGGAACATCCCCGCCGGTGTGGGTTCCGAAAGCGCCCTGAGACTTTCGGTGGCTGAAGAAAAGAAGGTGCTGCGCCAGGGAGCCGCGTGGGCGGTCAACCGTGGCTTCGGCTCAGAGGGGGATCTGGCCACGACCGAAGACGGCGGTGCCATGCGGGGGGCCGATCCCGACTGCGTGAGTGACCGGGCCCTTGAACGGGGGCAGAGGCAACTGGGGACCCTGGGTTCCGGAAACCATTTTCTGGAAATAGAGGTTGTGGAGGAGATCTTCGACCGGCGCGTCGCGTCTGCATTCGGATTGACTGCCGAAGGCCAGGTTGCCGTCGCCATTCACACCGGGTCACGGGGTTTCGGATATCAGGTATGCGACGACTTTCTCGCGCGGATGGTCAAGCACAGAAGCGCGCTGGACTTTCCCCTCCCCGACCGGCAACTGGCTTGTGCATATCTTACCTCGGATGAGGGGAAGGAATACATGGCCGCCATGGCCTGTGCTGCAAATTATGCCTGGGCGAACAGACAGGTACTGATGCACTGGACGGCACAGACCTTTGAGGAAACCCTGCAGCGCTCTCCACGCGATATAGGGATGAGGCTGGTCTACGATGTGTGCCACAATATCGCAAAGGTAGAAGAGTTTGAGATCAAGGGCAGGAAACAAAGGGTATGCGTACACCGCAAAGGGGCCACGAGAGCGCTCCCCCCACGGCACCCCGCCCTGCCGGATGTGTACCGCGAGGTAGGGCAGCCGGTCCTGATACCGGGAGACATGGGGACCGGATCATATGTTCTCGCGGGGACAGACAAGGCCCTCGAGGAGACATTCGGCAGTACCTGCCATGGCGCAGGGCGGGTGATGAGTCGCAACAGGGCGATGAAGGCGAGCCGGAACCGCTCGATCACCGCCGAGATGGCCGATCGGGGGGTTATAGTGCTGGCAGCGGGTAAAAAGACCCTGAGCGAAGAGATGCCCGAGGCATACAAGGATATAGAAGGAGTGGTGAATGTGGTCCATCGGGCCGGTCTGTCCACAAAGGTCGCGCGGCTCAGGGCTGTCGGGTGTGTCAAGGGGTGAGACCGGCCGGAAGCGAAAAAGGAGAACTGCACCGGTGGGGCGATACCAGATCCGATTCGTGCTTCGCGCTTGACAAAACGGGAAATGTGACTAAACTAATCGGCACACTCTGAAGGAAGGGGAACCTCGTGCCTGATATACAGATACCGAAGGACACCTATGATCTTATTATAGTGGGGGGCGGCCCTGGCGGTCTGACCGCGGGTCTCTATGCGGCTCGGGCCGATATGAGGACACTCCTTGTGGAAGGGAACGCCCAGGCCAGTCAGATCACCATGACGGATATGATAGAAAACTATCCCGGCATCCCCGCGATCGGCGGATTCGAACTGAATGACATCTTCAAAAAGCAGGCGGTCTCGTTTGGCCTGGAGATCAGACCGGAGCAGGTGAGCCGGATACACCGGGCGCAATCGGGAGATGTTGAAGGGTGGGAGGTCGTCACCGACAGCGGCGCCTACCGGACCCTTTCCGTCATTGTTTCCACGGGAGCCGCCTGGAGTCGCCTGGGAGTGCCGCGTGAGGAGGAGATGGTAGGCAGGGGCATATCGTACTGTGCCACCTGCGATGCCCCCTTTTACCGGAGAAGAGAGGTCGCGGTGGTCGGAGGCGGAGATACCGCCGTCCAAGAGGCCATCTACCTGACTAAATTCGCCTCGAAGGTTACCCTCATTCACCGGAGGGATCGCCTTCGCGCGACAGCCGTCCTGCAGCAGCGGGCCTTTGCCAACGAGAAGATCACCTTCGCCTGGGACTCCACTGTGGAAGAGATCTTGGGAGAGGATGGTATTACCGGGGTCAGAATACGAAATGTCAAAGATCCCGACCGGCATGAAAAGATTCCGGTCGATGGGGTCTTTATCTTTGTCGGTCTTGTGCCCAATACGGATTTTGTCGAAGGAATTGTCAATCTCGACACGGATGGCTATATTATAGCCGATTGTGATATGAAGACGTCGACAAAAGGTATCTTCGCCTGCGGAGATTGCATCAGCAAGTCACTCCGGCAGGTGGTAACCGCTTGCGGCGATGGGGCGACGGCCGCGCACAGCGCCTCGCTGTATGTTGATGACGTCAAAGGCCAGACATATTGATGAATATTTCTGGTGGTTTTATAAAGGATCGGCTGTCCGAAACAATCGCTTATGAAACCATTATTAACAAGGAGAAACAATAATGCCGATCTACGAGTATAGATGCACTCTCTGTGGTAAGGAATTTGAAATGATCCGGTTTTCGCAGGATGATGATAAAGAGATAGCATGCCCTGTATGCGGGAAGAAAAAGGTTGAAAAAACAATATCTCTCCCCACCGGGTCGCATGGCTCCGGTCAGGCCTGTTCGGGAGGGGGGACATCCCCTTTTACCTGAGGCTGATCTGTACCCCGACGGTCGTCGGGGTTGGCATATGGGGGCTCCGGTTGGGATTTCGTGTCGGACCTTCAGAGATGAAAGGTGAATGCGATGTCCCGACTGGTTGATTTCTGGCAACATATTCCGGAGCACATCAACCCGGCGTTTCTGGAAATAGGTTCTTTTCAGCTTCGTTACTACGGGCTCATGTATCTCGTTGCCTTCTCTGTTGTCTACCTCCTCGTTGTCCACAGGATACGGAACGAAAAGTTCGAGTATTCGAAGGAGACGATCCAGGACTATATCGTATGGGCAGTAGCAGCCCTTCTGATAGGGGCACGGCTCGGATATGTCCTCTTCTATAATCTTGAATACTACGCGGTGCACCCCCTTGCCATTGTGTTTCCCTTTGACATTTCAGATGGGTTCCGATTTGTCGGAATAAGCGGTCTGTCATACCATGGCGGGCTTGTTGGTATTATCCTTGTCTCTATCATTTTTCTCCGACGGCATGAGATCAATTTCTGGCGGTTTGCCGACCTCTTCTGCCCGGCAATACCCCTGGGATATACTTTTGGACGAATCGGGAATTTTCTGAATGGTGAACTGTACGGCCGCGTGACGGACGTATGGTGGGGGATGTATTTCCCGCTGGACCCGCTCCATGCCCTCCGTCACCCGTCACAGTTGTATGAGGCTTTTTTTGAGGGAATCTTCCTGTTCACGATTCTGTGGATTATCAGAAAAAAAGAATATCTCAAGGGGATGTTGTTTCCCCTGTACCTTATTGGATATGGGACGGTACGGTTTTGTATTGAATTCTTCAGACAACCCGACCCTCAGGTTGGACTTGTTACGGGGGTGCTCAGCATGGGGCAGATGCTCTGCCTCGTCATGATTGTCGTTGGTATAGCTGTCATGGGTGTTAAAAAAAGACAGGGAGGGACTGTATGAACAAGAGACTGGTAATCGTTGGAGGGGGCGCCGGAGGGCCGTCCGCCGCTGCGGAGGCAAAGAGGCGAGATCCATCCTTACAGGTAACGATGGTGGAGCGGGGGGAATTTGTTTCGTATGCCGCCTGACCCATGCCCTATTACATCGGTGATGTAATCAAGGATTCGAAAAAGCTTATCGCGAGGACCCCTGAAAAGTTTGAAGAAACAGGGATACAGGTACGGCTCAATACCCGGGTTGAGGAGATTGAGGCCGACAAAGGGGCCGTTCTTCTGGCGGGGGGCGAACGGATACCATACGATCTCCTCGTCGTGGCGACGGGGGCCGAGGCAACCCTCCCCGACATACCGGGTACGAACCTGGACGGGGTCTTTGTTCTGAAGAACCTGCGGGATGGGTTGAACATCAAGGAATATATCACGCAAAACCGATGCCGCACGGCGACAGTTGTCGGGGCCGGTTTTATCGCCATGGAGATGGGAGAGGCCCTGAAGACCCTCGGTCTGGAGACTCGTATCGTGTACCGGGGTGAGCTTCCGGTCAAGAAATGGGACCCGGCCATCTCCGCGGTGGTGCTGGAGGAGCTGACGAACAACGGCGTAATCTTTATGGCTCACCAGTCTCCGGTTGCTGTTGAAAAAGGGTCAAAGGCACGACTGTCCCTGGTAACCGACAAAGAGAAGATAGAGACGGATATCGTCATCTTCGCCCTTGGTGTGAGAGCCGACACAGCCCTGGCGCGCGGGGCGGGTCTTGCCGTAGGGGAATCGGGTGCCATCAGCGTGGATTCCTCGCAGCGCACATCACGCGAAGAGATCTTTTCCGCCGGCGACTGTTGTGAGTCTTATCACCGGGTGAGCAAGCGATGGGTTCATATGCCGCTGGGGGATATAGCGAACAAACAGGGGAGGGTGGCAGGACGAAATATCGGTGGATATCCCACGATATTTCAAGGAGTTGTAGGTGCTCAATCCTTTAAGGTGTTCGGCCTGGAGGTTGCCATGACCGGCCTGGACGAAAAGGCGGCGCAAAAAAGCGGATACACGCCCGCGAGCACCATAATCTGGGGAACCTCCGTGGCGGCTTCTCTGGGAGGAGGACACCGATTAGGGGTCAAGCTGATTGCGGACAAGACATCTGGGAAACTGCTCGGTGCACAAGCGGTGGGGCAAGGCGGGGCGGTAGGCCGCATCAACACCCTGTCGGTATGTCTCTGGTCGGGTATGGGGCTTGACGAGATCGGCTATATGGACCTTGCCTACAGCCCACCCTTCGGCGGGGCCTGGGATGTGATTCATACGGCGGCCCAGGTATTGAAGAAACAGTTGTAACCTTTCCCTTCATGTCAAAACCGGTTTGCAGGGTGCAGCGGAAGGAACTTGAATTCATTGGCGGTCTGTCTTACCTGATTTGGTATACCTGCCTTTTATTTCTTTCGATGTCCCATATGTTGTTTCCTCGCTGTCCGAGGGGATGGCGGCCTCTTTGCCAAGGCCACGGAAATGGATCCTCTATGATAGAGGCACTATGCGACCGGCCGAAAAACATTGACAATATCCCGCAAATATTTTATTTTCTTTGTAGTTGGTTTTTTCAGAAACGGAGGCTTACCAATACACACCTTTAAAAGGAGGGCACTATGTTCAACAGGAAAAGGCTTATACCTTTCGTTGTATTGATTGTCGCTTTTGCGATGGTCTTTACCGGTCCGGCATGCGCGGAGCAAAAAAGTTTCTTTGCCATTGCCACGGGTGGTACGGGAGGTACGTACTATCCCCTGGGAGGCGTTCTGGCGCAGGCCCTGTCCAACAAAATCCCCAATCTTATTATCACAGCCCAGTCGGGTAACGCATCTGTCGCGAACTGCAATCTCATAAAAGGCCATCAGATCGAGTCGGGGTTCGTGCAGAACAATGTCGCCTATGCGGCATATAACGGAGTTGCGCAGTTTGACGGAAAGCCCGTGAAAAATCTGAGAGCCATTGCCTCTCTCTACCCCGAAACGATTCAGATTGTTGCCCGAGAAGGAGCAGGCATAAAGAGCGTGGTCGACCTCAAGGGGAAAAAACTGATTCCGGGTGACCGGGGAAGCGGGACCGAGGTGGATTGCAAGTCGGTCTTGTGGGGTGTCGGACTTACCTATGATGATTTTACCAGTGTCGATTGGCTCAGCTTTGCCGGTGCCGGACAAAGGTTGAAGGACAGGCAGGCCGATGTGGCGTTCATTACAGCAGGGTGGCCGACAGCGGCCATAACGGAGCTTGCCACGACATCGGATATTACCCTTGTTCCTCTGGATGACGAAACCATAGCGAAGATCATCAAAAAATATCCCTTCTATGCGAAGGTTGCTATCCCCGCGGGTACGTACAAGGGGGTGACTGTCGATACCCCGGCCATTACCACGATGGCTCAGTGGGTGGTGGATGCCGATGTTCCGGAGGAGATCGTGTACAAACTGACCAAGGCTCTATGGGATAAGGGAACGTTTGTCCTGCGCAAAAAGGGTGACAAGGCTGCCGAGGCGCCGAGCGGGGCCGAAATTATGGCGAAGGCACATGCCAAGGGCAAAGATGTTACTCTCAAGACGGCACTCGACGGTGTGGCGATTCCCCTGCATCCGGGCGCGGCGAAGTTCTATAAGGAGAAGGGCATGATTCAGTAGGAGAAACACGATAGTGCGAGGAGGTACCCGGGCACCGTTTTTGGTGCCCGGGTTTTATGAATAAGAAACGAATACTCATTTTTTCTTCTCTTGCCGTCCTTTGTTTCTCCCTTTTCCTTCCCTTTCACGTGTTGCGGATAGAGGCAGCAAGGGAAGGTCAGACGGTGTTCGTCCACAGAATCCGGCCGAATGACAGATTTTCGACCACCTATATCCATTCGGTTGAGCTGTCGCCGGTCCGGGAGTATTTCAGGGTCGACAGGTACTTCAGGATCGTGCTCTATGAAACGCAATTTTTTTCCTGTAATACCGGTCTCCCAACCACCCTCTCCGGAGATGAAAAACTCTACATCGATGGAGACCACCTGCGGATCTCCAATATGGACAGGGTCGTGCCGGGACTTGATCTCTGGGTCAATGAAAAATACGATAACACCCTGCAACTGGGAGATGGCACGATCCTGAATCTCCCGTCTCTGGCCGGGGACACCCTCCTGAGGGTGACCGTAGAGGAGCTGACCTTGTTCACGTTTTTATATCTGAAGGCAAACAGATCTCACTGAAGGAGTCGTCATGGAATTGCAGGAAACCGCAGTGACCTCCGGGCAGATGGAAACGCTCGCAAAATACGATCCGGAGCTCCGATTCCGCCAACTTACCGGGATTACACTGAAGCTTGTCTTTTTTATGACGCTGGTCCTGTCGATATTCCATATCTATACGGCCGGGTTCGGGGTTTTTCAGGAATGGAGGCACCGGGCATTTCACCTGGCGTTTGTCCTGCCACTCGTCTATTTCCTGTATTCGATGCGCAAGGACAGAGAGCAGGACGTGAAACATCTTGTCTATGACGTCATATACGGGATTATAGGGGCTTCCATTGTGAGCGCCCTCTTTCGCGAGGTTTCAGATCTCTCCGGATACGCCACCCTTGTCCTGTTCGTGGTCTCCTGTATGTTTATTATCTACTTCAAGCGCAGAGCGTTGTGGTCGAGCCGGGTCTTTGTCTATGGAGACTTTGTAATATTCACGCTGATGATAGGAGTTCTGTTTTTCGGTGCCGGTTTCTTTCTCAAGAACATGCATCTGGGAGAGGCGTTCGAAAACTCTGGGACATCACTCCTGTTCTGGAGCCTTTTCCTCTTCGGTGTCTTTTTCAGCACGATACTCCTCTTTGCCGTCCAGTGGATCCGGGCGGTTTTTGCCATGATACGAGGGGGGACATTCGGCTACACACAGGATCATATTCCCTATTTTGATGTATTCTTTGCAATCCTTTCGTCCTTTATTTCCGTTTACATATTTCTAGAATTCAACAGCCTGGTGCTACGTGCCGGCATCCCGTTGCAGATGGATGTTGTCGTAGGGGCCTTTGCCATCCTCTTGGTCCTTGAAGGGGCGCGGCGCAGCATCGGACCGCCCCTTCCCATTATCGCTTTCATCGTCTTGGTCAACTGCTATCTGGGGCCCTATTTCCTCGATATCCCGGGCCTCAGTTTCTTTGCGCACCGGGGGTACTCCGTCGAGCGTATCATCGAGCACATGTATCTTGGCACGGAGGGTATATTTGGTATCCCGCTCGGGGTCGTTGCCACCTTTGTCTTTCATTTTGTGCTCTTCGGGATCTTTATTTCAAAGACAGGCCTGGGGCAGCTGTTTATCGATCTCGCCATGGCCCTTGCGGGGGGCACCGTCGGAGGGCCAGCCAAGGTATCTGTTATTTCGAGTGGTTTTCTCGGTTCGATCAACGGAAGCTCCATCGCCAATACGGTCACGACGGGGGCATTTACCATTCCGCTCATGAAAAAGGTGGGGTACTCCCCCCGATTTGCGGGGGCCGTTGAGGCGGCATCTTCAACGGGAGGACAACTGATGCCGCCGATCATGGGGGCTGCCGCCTTTATAATGGCCGAGTTTCTGGGGATCCCCTATATCAAGATCGCCGCCGCGGCCATTGTCCCGTCATTCCTGCACTTTTTTGCCGTGGGCACCATGGTTCACTTCGAGGCATTGAAACAGGGCCTCAAGGGATTGCCCCGCGAAGCCCTCCCGAAGGTCGGTGCCGTTCTCAAAGAGCGCGGTCTTCTCGTCGCCCCGCTCGTGGTCATTATTTATCTCCTCATCTCGGGGAGCAGCCCCTTCCTCGCTGCCTTCTGGGGAATTATATTCTCCGTCGCGATTGGTCAAATTCATCGGCGGAGCATGCCGCTTCTGGTGACAATCCTCCTGTCGGCCCCCTGTGTTCTGCTGCGGCTGAATCCCCTTCACGATTCCGCGCTCTCCCTCATGCTCTGGGGAGGGATCGGTGCGGCAGGGCTTTTGTATATGTTTCGCAAAACCGATCTCATCTCCTGGCTGCTGGGTATAGGGACGACCGCGGTTCTGTCGGCCTTACTCTACTGGAGAATTGAACCGTCGCTGTGCGCATTCTGGGCACAAATGGCCGTGATCGGCGGCGGGGTTTTCTATAAGGAAAGCAGGATGAGGATACCCGATATTCTCCATACACTGGAAGCGGGGACAAAAAATGCGCTTGCCATTGGGGCTGCGTGTGCCTGCGTCGGTTTTATCGTCGGGGCCACAACGCTGACGGGCCTCGGGCTCAAGTTTGCTGCCGCCGTCATCGAGCTTGCCCATGGAGTGGCAGGCTTTATCAGTCTTATCGATGTAATGCATTGGATGTCTCTTGACGGGATCACGCTCTTTTTCACGCTTATTTTCACCGCCATATCCTGCTTTATCCTCGGTATGGGAATACCGACCACGGCGCAGTATATTATCGCCTCCATGATTGCGGCCCCGGCGCTGTTGCAGTGGGGAATCCATCCCCTCGTATCACACATGTTTGTGCTCTTTTATGCCGTGCTTGCCGATGTAACCCCGCCCGTTGCGCTCGCCGCGTACGCGGCATCCGGGATTTCAGGGGGCGATCCCTTCAGAACGGGATTTACCGCCTTCAGCCTTTCGATGGCAAAGGTCTACGTCCCCTTTGTCTTCGTGTACTCTCCCATTATCCTTTGGCTGCCGGCGCTTCTCGACCCGAGCGCTTCATTCGACTATCTCAGGTTTGCACAGGTATTTATAACGCTGGTGGTGGGCGTTGTGGCCCTCGGGGCTACCGTGATCGGATACCTCAGAGTCAGATCCACGGGCCTGGAACGGTTCTTGACGGGGATCGCGGCCTTTTGCCTCTTTGCCTCGGAGGGGTACACCGATGTTGTCGGAATGGTTTTCCTGACATTCGTTTTTGTCATGCAGGGGAGAAGACAGGACGCAACAAAAGAGAGTAAGGAGAATAACGATGTCTGATACGACAATACGCGTAGTACAATATGGACTGGGGCCGATCGGCAGCGCCATGGCGCGTCACGTTGTGCAGTGCGACGGCATGGATCTGGTCGGAGGAGTGGATATTGACCCGACAAAGGCAGGGAGAGATATTGGTGATGTGATAAGCCTTGACACACCTATAGGAGTCACCGTGGGTCGGAATCTTTCCCAGGTCTTGGAACAAACGCAGGCAGATGTGGTACTGCATACGACCGGTTCCTTTTTTGACCTGTTTGAACCCCAGATCAGCGAGATACTGGAGGAGGGGCTGGATGTTGTGTCAACATCGGAGGAGCTTTCGTTCCCCTGGCTGGCCCACCCGGAGGCCGCCGCCAGAATAGACGACGCTGCAAGGCGGGCCGGTAAGACGGTGCTGGGCACCGGCGTCAATCCGGGGTTCCTTATGGATACACTCCCCCTTGCCCTCACCGCTCTCTGCCAGCGGGTGGACCGTATTGACGTGACGCGTCGTATGAATGCCTCCTTGAGGCGTGGTCCTTTCCAGACAAAGATCGGTGCCGGGATGACGGTGGAAGGGTTTACGGCACAGATGAAAAAGGGGCGTATGGGACATATAGGGCTCCCGGAATCGATGGGGATGGTCTTTCACACTTTGGGGAAAACCCTTGCACGGTATGAATCCGATGTGGAGCCGGTAGTGGCAGATTCTCTGGTTAAGACCGAGCATTGTGAGGTACAACCCGGCCAGGTGAGGGGCCTCAAACAGGTGGCCCGCGGCTATACGGATCAGGGCGAGTTCATGACCCTTACCTTCATAGCCGCCCTGGACGAGGTGGAAGACGGAGATACCATCCTGATTACCGGAAATCCTGATCTGGAGATCAGACTGAAGGGGACCAATGGTGATATTGCAACGGTCGCCATTGCGGTCAATGCCGTGCGCCGTGTGTGTGAAGCGCCACCCGGCCTGGTGACCATGCGTGATCTGCCGATCGTAACAATCTGGTAGATGTGAGTGAATAAGAAAGGCGATATGTATGAAAAGATTGATTGACCTGTCAAAAGAAGAACTGCTCGTAAGGATATGGAAAGCGGAACCCAGACTCAAAAGGATTCTGTGTGATGCAAAGCACGTGGAAGAGGCGCGGTGCGTGCTGTTTGATTATCTGGATCGTTTCAGAAGAGATCTGTACAACATGAAATCCTACACCCCCTTTGCGGATCTGAACCCGGTGGAGAAGAGAACGGCCCGTGAGTGTATCCGGGTGCTTTCCAATACGATGCGCACCGAAAGTGAGTCTCTGACCCAGACCTCCCCCCTCCAGATTTTCTATGATCTGGCACGGGGTGAAGAGGGGGCCCTTGACAGGGTAAGCGAGGGGTTTTTGATGGAATACCTCGCTCTGCTCAGGGGGATCAGGGGGCAATACGGCAAACATTCCCACTATCATGAACTCCCGGAACCGCAGGAGGAGCGACCCGCTGCCATCGAACGCTCCGCTCAACTGGATGACTACGCAGAGACGATGAGAAGATCTCTCAAACGGTATAAAACGGGCCAGGACCCGAAACTGGTATACAGAAGCAGGAGGCTGAAAAAGAAGATCCTGCGTTATTTCGGGGCCACGAAAGAAAACTGGAACAATTATCTGTGGCATATGAAGCACATCATCAGAGATGTTGAGACCCTCTCCGCCCTCGTTACACTGAATGATGATGAACGGGAGGGGCTCAGGATGGTGAAGGAACATCATATCCCCTTTGGAATAACGCCTCATTACCTGTCCCTTTTTAATGAAGAGGGGCTCTCGTTTCACGATCGGGCCATCCGCGCGCAGGTTATTCAGAGCCCCCGGTATTGCGCCAATGTCCTTGCCAACCAGCGGGCCGGGGGGGAGGATTTCATGGGCGAGCGGTGGACGAGCCCGATGGACGGGGTAACGCGCCGGTATCCCCAGATTATTATTATGAAACCTTTTAATTCATGTCCCCAGATATGTGTGTACTGCCAGAGAAACTGGGAGATAAAGGATATGGAAGACAACCCTCTGATGCCCAAGGACAAGGTGATTGAAATGATACGATGGGCCAGAGAGGACAAGAATCTCACGGAGGTCCTGATAACCGGCGGTGACCCCCTTACGCTCAGCAACACATACCTTGACTGGCTCATTGGAGAGATCGCGGCGATAGATCACGTGGATCGGATACGAATCGGAACCAGAACGCTGGTAACCCTCCCCCAGAGGATCAACGACGGTCTGCTTGCCATCCTTGAGAAATACCACGAGTGGGGGAAACGGGAGATCGCCCTTGTGACCCATTTCGAACATCCGACCGAACTGTGCCCGGATGTCCTGGATGCCGTGAAAAAGATCAAAAAACTGGGGATCAATATATACAACCAGCAGGTATTTACCTACTACAACAGCAGAAAATTCGAGACGGCCTTTCTACGCAAGGCGCTCAAGATCTCCGGCATCGATCCCTACTACACCTTTAACTGCCAGGGGAAGGATGAAACCGTCGATTTCAGGGTTCCCATAGCGAGGATATTACAGGAGAGAAAAGAGGAGGCACGGCTCCTCCCCGGCCTTGTCAGGACGGACGAGCCGGTCTTCAATGTCCCGAGGCTGGGAAAATCGCACCTGAGGGCGGGGCAGGACCACGAGGTCATCATGATCCTGCCTGACGGGCGCAGGGTATACGAATTTTATTCATGGGACACAAAGCATGCGACGGCCAAGGATTACCTCCATACGGACGTATCCCTGTACGATTATTTCAAGAGGTTGCAGAAGGATGGTGAGAACGTGAGTGATTACCTTGCCATGCTCTATTATTTTTAGGAGCGCTGTCTGATCGCCTCATTCAACCACCGTGGGGCGTAGGATTCCGGCGATATCCCTTTCCCAGTTCCGCGTATAAAGTGTCCCCAATCTTCAGGCCGAGGTCGATGAAGCCGGGACCATACTTCTGACCAGTCGCGGTGCGGAAGGTGTCCCTGATCTTTTCTAGGGATTGCAACCCTGAGGGGAAATAGGACAGCAGTGTGTGCATAGAGACGTCCCGGGTGGTCACTATATCCCAGAGCATCTCCGTAAAATTGTCGGGTCCCCAGCGGAACTTGTCGGCATCATACAGGGCGTCGGACAGGAGCTGCGCATCCGGATCGGCAAGGGACGTAGAGGGCTGAAATGCCTCGTGGTTTCGTATCGAACCGACCACAGCCGCCCGTTCCGTATCCGTAAGATCAAACCGTGTGAGGATATTCCCCGCTGCTTCGGCTCCCAGCCGTGCGTGATCTTTGCTTGATCGCTTTATATCATGGAGGATTCCGGCTATATGAGCCAGCGAAACCAGGCGTGTGAGGTTCTCCCCTTCCCCGGAAGATCGATCTTCGATCAGGATGATGGCTCCTGTGTCTACGGCAACCTTTCGTGCGTGGACGAGACCATGACCGGAAATATTCGCTGTCGCTGTCAGTATCTCAATACAGGTTGCGACCATCGAATTGTTTTCGAACAGACGGTAAGATTCGTCGATGGGAACCTTCTGCTCCCGGTAAAAGAGGGGGGTGCCGCAGGCAGTGGCGATCTTTTCAGCCAGGGCTTTTGCCTTGGAGAGGGTTTCGGTGTCCATAGGGTGTGTTTTCTCCATGGGAGACGGTTATGCGTTGGTTGCGTCTTTTACCTTTCCTACGAACAGCAGTGGAAAGACGATGTCGCTGACGCAGCAGGGGAGCACGACGGCAATGAACAGAAATATGAAGACGACAAGGTAAGACAACCAGTTCACGGGACCCCCCATGGCCATGAGGACATGAAAGAGTGAGGCCCATGTGCTCAGGAGGACATGACCCGCGTGGGGGAACTGTGTTGATGGTCGAAAATAGGCGATGGCTATTCCCAGCAGTGCCAGGGGATTAATGAGCCACCATTTTTCGATGAAGCCGATATGAAGCCCCCTGTTTGGCATACTGAGCATCACTTCTCCGAGATAGGGGATCAGGGAATCGCTTATCGTTGCAATGCCGACAGAGCCGACAAATCCGACGACCAGGAGCGTTATAAGATTATACCTGCCTTGTCCGGATTTATGCAGCTGGTACATGGACGTTGTGACGAGGGCGCTGAGAACGACGTGTACCGGATGGAGAATGTAGAAGGTGTTCAAGGCTATGCACTGGGGGATATTTCGGAAAAGAACCATCATGACCACACCGCTCAGAGCACCGAGCAAAGTAAAGGGAGCATGATTTTTCAGTTCTTTTGCTATTTGGCCGATCATCGTTTCTCTCATCAACAGGTTTTTCTGGCACAGATATCTCTGGCTAACTATCGCAAATACAGCGTCATATGCAAGTCCTTTGTGCGAAAAGGGCGCTGGGGGGAGTCCTGTGCCCTGCCTGAATCGGCAGAGAATTTCTTTTTTGTTTTGTATCCGTATAGATAGAAACTTCATATGTTCGATCTGTTGTCTGGGAAAAAGGGGTTGATCTGTTGCGCTTGGGTGAGGTATGAGATTGCAATTAACACTTTACGCTGGAACACAATACAAAATGGGGGCACTACATGACAGAGCAATTCTATGGGTTCGAACTCTTACGGGAGCGATACATCAATGAGTTAAAAACGCAGGCCAGGCTGTATCGGCATATCCAAACGGGCGCCGAACTGTTATCCATGATCAACGATGACGAGAACAAGGTGTTCGGCATTACTTTTCGTACTCCGCCGCGCGATTCCACCGGCGTGCCCCACATCCTGGAGCATTCCGTCCTCTGCGGTTCCCGGAAGTATCCGGTGAAGGAACCCTTTGTGGAAATATTGAAGGGCTCCCTGCAGACCTTCCTGAACGCCTTTACTTATCCGGACAAGACCTGCTACCCGGTGGCAAGTCAGAACCTTCAGGATTTCTATAATCTTATAGATGTCTACCTCGATGCGGTCTTCTATCCGCGCATCACGCCCGAGATCTTTCAACAGGAAGGATGGCACCACGAGATGGAGGAAGCGGACGGACCCCTTGTGTATAAAGGTGTTGTCTTCAACGAGATGAAGGGGGCGAACTCATCCCCGGACAGGCTTCTGGCAGAGTATTCGCAACAGGCCCTCTTTCCCGATACGACCTACGGGCTGGATTCCGGAGGAGATCCCACGGTGATCCCCGAATTGACCTACGAACAATTCAGGGACTTTCATCGTACGTACTATCACCCGTCCAACGCGCGTATCTTCTTTTCCGGTGATGACGATCCCGAAGAGAGGCTGCGACGCGTCGATGAGTACCTGAGAGAGTTCGAAAAGACGGACGTCGATTCGACGGTATCGCTCCAGCCACGATTTGATGATCCCCGGCGTGTTGCGCGCTCCTTTGCGGCAGGCGATGATGCATCCGGGAGCATGATGACCGTAAATTGGGTGCTTGGCGAGACAACGGATGCCGTCACCAATATGGCGCTTAACATCCTGGGATACATTCTCCTCGGCACTCCCGGTTCGCCCCTGCGCAAGGCGCTGATTGAGTCCGGTCTGGGAGAGGATATTACCGGAGGGGGGCTGGAGGGAGAGCTGAGGCAGCTGTTTTTCTCTGTGGGTCTGAAGGGGGTTGCTCCCGGGAAGGTGGATGCCGTTGAGTCTCTGATACTGGGGACTCTGGAAGGGTTGGCGGCCGACGGCATCGACCCGGAGGCGGTGGAAGCTGCCCTCAATACCATAGAATTCGGTCTGCGTGAAAACAACACGGGCAGTTACCCCCGCGGTCTTGTTCTGATGCTCAGGGCAATGACCACTTGGCTGTATGACGGCGACCCCCTTGCGCTGCTCTCTTTTGAATCGCTCCTGTCGGAGGTCAAGGCCCGCATTAGTTCGGGACAGGCCTTCTTTGAGGAATTAATACGGGACTATTTCCTGGAGAACCCGCACCGTGCCACCGTTGTCATACACCCGGACCCGGAATTGGAAAGCAGGGTAGATGCAGCGGAAAAGGAACGGCTCAGTGCCGTTCGCGAGGCTGCCGGCCCGGAGGGATTGAGGGGTATCTGTGAAAACACCGAGCGCCTCAAGGAAATTCAGGAAACGCCGGATTCTCCAGAGGCCCTGGCAACGATACCGACCCTGGAGATTGCGGATCTGGAGAAAAAGAACAGGCCGATACCGATTACCGTTCTGGATGAAAAAGGCGCCACGGTACTGTATCATGACATATCGACGAGCGGGATCGCGTACATAGAGGTCGGCCTGAATCTGCGCTCACTTCCCCGGAGATGTGTTCCGTATATTCCCCTGTTCAGCAGGGCGCTTTTTGAAATGGGGACACACAAAGAGGATTATGTTGCTCTTTCCCAGAGAATTGACCAGAAGACGGGAGGAATTCATCCGTCACTGTTTGTGTCGGCAGTCAAGGATGCCGAGAGCGGAGCTGAAGCCAGACTTTTTCTCTGCGGAAAGGTGATGTTACCACAGGCAGAAGACCTCTTCGCGATTATCAGGGATATACTGATGGATGTCAGGCTGGATAACCGGGAGCGGTTCAGACAGATGGTCCTGGAAGAAAAGGCCAGACAGGAGCAGCAGATAATCCCCAGTGGACACCAGATTGTCAACCTGCGCTTGAGATCACATTTTGACGAGGCCGGCCGCCTGTCCGAACAGTTGAGCGGTGTGACCTATCTGTTCTTTCTGCGCGAGCTTGCCGATCGGATTGAGAAGGACTGGTCTTCCATACAGGCCACCCTTGAAGCGATGCGGAGTGCCCTTGTCAACCGAGAGACCATGATATTTAACGCTACGGTTGATGAAGAAGGCTGGAAACGGGTGCGCCCCCATCTTGCCGATTTTATAGGGGGGCTGCCGGTCGAGCCGTCCCGGACGAAGGGTGCTCTTTCCGAAGCTCTTGCGGGTGATATGGAGATTCCCGGGCATGAAGGGCTGATCGTGCCTGCTCAGATCAACTACGTGGGGAAAGGGGCGGATCTGTACCGGGCAGGGTACACCTATCACGGCTCCGTCAGGGTTATCACCCGGTATCTCAGGACATCCTGGCTGTGGGACCGCGTGCGGGTTCGTGGGGGCGCGTACGGTGCGTTCTGTAGCTTTGATAAATTTTCCGGCGTGTTGACCTTCCTTTCGTACCGCGATCCGAATCTTGTCAAAACCATCGAAGTGTTTGATGAAACCTCTAAATTCCTGCGGGATGACGCATTGAGCGGCGACGAACTGACGAAGGGGATTATCGGCGCGATAGGGGATATGGACGCGTATATGTTCCCCGATGCCAAGGGGTATGCCTCAATGCTCCGCTATCTGACCGGTAACACCGAAGAGGATATACAACAGGTGCGTGATGAAATTTTTTCCACGACGGCAGCTGATTTCAAACGGTTTGCTGATGTCCTGGATGAAGTGGCGCACCACGGATTGGTAAAGGTCCTGGGTTCCGGCAGCGCCATCGAGGCAGCCGCCGGCAGTGCCGTGCCGCTGAAGGTGATAAAGGTACTGTAACCCGCGAGTGGTCCCCCTGACGGGGCTACGTACGCAACAGGTCCCAATGCGGCCGCAAGAGAGTTAATGGGGGGCATTCTTGTTACACATTACAGGTCACAGCCGGCGGTGTGTGAAAAATTCACCCCTGCGCCATGAGCGAACCATGGAAACCAGATGTTACATCTAATACGCTGATGAACAGGAGATCGTGTATGGCCTACCACACAAAAAGAGCGGACGCTGTGAATGAAAAGATCGGGAGACCGGCATGGTGGGTCCAGGTAATCATTGTGAGTATTACCGTAATCGCAGTCGGCATAGTAACCTTTCTTGGCATTAAGACGTACGAAACAACCCGGCGCACAGCCCTTGAACAGTTCAATCAGCACCAGCTTATCCTCGCGCATTCCGCCGCAGCCGGGATTGAGACCTATTTCAGCGAGGTCAAGGCCTCCCTCGTATCGGCCACAAAGGTGAAGGCCATACGGGATATGTCCGAAGACTCTCTCGAGTATATGCAGAATATGTATCTCGGTTTTATCCCCAGGACCTCTATCCGGCGTCTCGATGAAAAGGGGGTGTTGCGTTTCATCTACCCCTCCGACGACTGGCGCGGTAACCTGCCCGGCAGAGATTATAGTAGTGAGTCGTATTTTCAAAATGCAAAAGAAAAGGGGCGCGTCGGTTTATCGGGAATAACCGTCAATGAAATCGGCGAAAA
>Ga0075124_10000130_pt1 | contig 33666 bp, 30 predicted proteins | sample AntAceMetag02UKS_FD_69809 | JGI IMG/M metagenome (GOLD analysis project Ga0075124, IMG submission 69809) | Saline lake microbial communities from Ace Lake, Antarctica - Antarctic Ace Lake Metagenome 02UKS | ecosystem: Environmental > Aquatic > Non-marine Saline and Alkaline > Saline | place... | reverse complement strand
CCCCCCCCTGTCAACATCGATTTGACGGTCCGGACGCGGGAGGCCACGTCTCCAAACCCGGCCGGAACCGCACCGGAGGAGAACACCCCCAGACTTGTGATGACCGATTCAAGCCCTCCTGGCTGCAGGGAAAATTTCCAGACCGGATGAACCCCTTTGGCAGTCTCACGTCCGAGACCTGCCTCCTTTTTAATGATCCCGGCCGCCGTAAGTTTGTTCAGGTGCTTTTTTGTATTCTCGTAGCTGGTTTCGATCTCAGCTGCGACCTCGCGGATCTCCATCGGACGGTGCTCGATAGTCCGGAGTATCTTCAGGCGTGTCGGACTCGAAAGGACCTCGAGGTACTCGGAGAGTTCAGCAAGAAATTCCGGGTCTTCCGAGATTACAACGGTTCGGGTCATCATACCATCTCATGCGTTCGTGCACCCGAAGCGGGTTCACGGAGTACTACTCTCATTGTATCGGCACCATCAAAAAAATGGTGGTATTGCCCCTCCGGGAAATATTTCACCTGAAAACCATCTGAAAACCTTCTCCTTTTTCCTTTCCGGCATCCCATCCGTTCGGAGGGAGACCGGTATGTACCCATGGGCGTGTGAATGGGCCAACGTGATAAGAAATGACAGAAAACAAATCGTATCATCCTATTGCCGCAACGGCGGGATGTACTCCCACCTGGTAGACCTTTGTTTATTCCCGGCACAATTGTCGTGGTCTCGATGACCTTTCTCCTTCCGCAAAAGTGCTCCCTTTATCCCGGCGTCCCATTCCTCGGCGCCATCCCACAGGACCCTGCGATGCACAAAGCGGCCGATGAAGGACGACCGTTTCTCATCCGCAGCCCCGGCATGGCACGGGACAATCCGACATGGAAGCAGGTTGATGCTGTGATGGAAAACCTTGTACGAATAATCGAAGATGAAACGAGTTCGGACGTCCACCGTGAAGAAGAGCTCCTTTCGGTGTGAGAGCCGGGTGACCATAAGGTGCCTGGTGGCGGCCTATGCCCATGCAGGAGCAACCAAAACGCTGTCTGCAGGACCGTATAACACATCGCCAATCGCCTGTTGTAATATATACAGGCCAGCATCTTTCTGCTGATACCGGTCACCTCATGAACTGCATCACCACTGTCTGCGACTGCATCGAAACCCTGCAGTACGGTGGTCGGGCACCAGTGCAACATCATAACAATACCTGCAGATTCGAAATGTGTGAGACCTGAATAGAGACCATTTGTGGCGAATTCACTCAATTAAAGACAGATAAGCAGGTTTAAAACACAAACTTAAAATATTCCCAACATATATACCAATGAAGTAATAAATTATACTGGAGGATACTGTGGATACACTTGAGATTTTCAACACATACCAGGATGGCATCCAGAAGCTATTCAGGTCACGGCTGCTGTTGCAAATCATGATCTCGTTGGGGGAAGGGGACAAAACCCTTTCAGAACTTCGTGTGGTGACCGGCACTACGTCGCAGACAATTCTTCCGAAGATCCGGTTTCTGGAGGGAATGCATTACATACAACCTCTCGACGATGCCTATCATCTGACCCCCAGGGAAACGTCATTTCATCCCAGATACAGGATCACATCAGAACATCGTTTCTTTTTACCAAAAATCCAAAATTCTGGTCGTCACATTATCTTGAAGCAATTCCCCCCACATTCCTGTGTGAAATCGGCGATCTCTATTATTCCGAGATCGTTGAAACGTTCAATACGAATATTTTCGCTATTCTTGAATCTTTTTATGAGATGCTGGAAAATGCTGAACAGATACACGTCATCTCCTCTTTCATGAGTCACTCCCATGCAGATGCCCTGATTGCAAAGGTAAAAGGAGGGGTGCCGGTGGAGATTGTGGTGAACACCGAGATTGCAGAAGAGCTCAGAAAGGAACCGTTCCTGAGTAAAATCAAGGAAATTTCAGGCTATAATCACTTCCGGGTCTATGTAGCACCTACGGATCTTTTAATCGGGTTGACGGTGACCAATTCGACCCTTTCCCTCGGATTATGCATGGCTGATGATTTCAAATATGATATCTCAAGCGACCTCATCAGCACCGACAGGCTGGCCCTTGCATGGGGTGAGCGCCTCTTTTCGTATTATAAGGATATATCAACAGAATTTATGATCATCTGATCTCACCTCCTGCTTTGGACTGACGTTCCCGAACCTTCTGAGGGGGTCCCTTTATATTCAGCAGATAACTGAATATTCGTCAAACGAACTAATGTGAATTACCGAAATCCACGGTATGTATGTTCAAATTTGAGCATACCCCCGGAAACAGTGACCTGAATCTTCGGTCATTGTTTGATAAAATATTGTACAGCTCGTTGTATCTATGCATTGCCGCCATTTCAATGGTTTATTTGTCTTCTGTGTTACAGGACATACCAGTATCCCTGGCGGCATGCCTGATAATGTTCCTTGTTACTTTTTCGGTGTACAACCTAAACCGAAAAACCGATGAGAGCGAAGATGCAATCAACCATTCCGAGCGCTATGCATTCACGAAAAAGTATGCAAAGGCCCTCATGGATTTATCCCTTGTTGCGTATGCTCTTGCGTTTATTATCGCCGGAGTGTATGGAATTGTGGCCGTGGCGATCACCGCCATTCCACTGGTGAACGGTATTTTTTACAGTATACCGCTTCTGCCCCGCTGGTTCAGGTACCGTCGCCTGAAGGATATCCCCTTTGTGAAAAACATCATTGTGGGAATTGCGTGGGCAATTCCGGTTGCACTTCTGCCGGTGACATGCACAGGATCTTCCACCGGGATAATGACAATGGTTGTCGGACTCTTCTTCTTTCTCCTGTCATTTGTCAATTCAACGGTATTTGATATACGGGACGTAAAAGGCGACGCTGAATCGGGCGTCCAGACCATTCCCGTACTCATTGGTATAATGAGGACCAGAATCCTCCTGTCGGTGATGAACCTTACCGGTATCGGGATCATACTCACCCTCAGCAACGGAATCCTGTCGCCCACGAAAATGGTTGTTATCGCCGCTATCGCGATTTATGTGCAGGGATACATTTTTCTGTTCAACGGAGCCGAACTTGACAGAGTCATATATGACCTCGTTGCCGACGGGCAGTATCTGCTGCTCGGAGGACTGATGTTCATCTCCACCGTAAGTTTCTTTTAGGAGACAGGGATTTACATCCCGTCTCTAATTTCACAGGATACTGCTGTGTCTTTTCTAAAAAAAATAGTGTGAGCGGGAAAAAGAACGTCGCTCTTCATCTCAGCACACACCCATCGGATTACCTAATATTCATCGGACTGCCGAATATTCGTCAATCTACCGAATATTATGCGAACAAACTAATGTATGCCAGAAGAGACGACGTTAAATCAGGATTTGGAATTCACCTCATATCATACAGTCAGATGAAACCCTCACGGTCAGAAGACGAAGCAACATCTGCTTCGAGGTTACCTGACGTGATTGCCTGGTTTACCTCTGTTTCGAAAAGCGGAGGAAACATGCATGGAAAAGAGAGACAAAACCCAAAAATCTCTGTGTTGGTGGCAGTAATGCTGGTGAGTGGTGCACGCACTCCTGACCGGTCTGTTCGTACTTCAGTACAGACGCAGGCAACAGGATAACCATGTTCATCAGACACCTGAAAACCGGCCTTAATGCGATCTACGCAGCGATGCCAGACATCCAACCAATTGTTGTTCGTATGGGGCCGAATGCTGTGGTGCTATTCATTCAGCCCTACACTTTTTGGAGAGAATTATGATCACCAAACGGATGGATAAATCACTCATATACATTCTCATACTGGTTGCAACGTCCCTGCTCTTACCTTTCTGCTTTTTTGCACAGAAGGTAGGCGTGAATCCTGATCTCGCAACACTTGCCTATATTGGAGGGCTGCTTGTAGGGATAGTGATCATGCTGACATACAACTGGCTGGGACACAGGTCACACCAAATCTGGATGACATGGCATAATAATGAAAAATGGCCCAATTCAGCACCAGAGGAGAGTGCAAAGCCCTTAAAATTGCATGTGCTTGCATACACCCAACTTATAATAATAGCGGTAATAATCTATCCTGTTCGTCTCTTCGCCCCGGGTGCAAAAGTCCTCTTCATTCCTCTGGTTTACTGGCTGGGAGTAATTCTTGGCATCTCTTTTGTGTGGATTGCTTCCTGGTATTATGTGCAGGATAATATGAGTGACAATTGTCCGGCACGGTGAGTTTGACAGCCCGGTCCCTAATCCTTCGTATACGGATGACCGGAATCCTCCTGTCGGTGATAAACGGCATGGGTATCGGGATTATTCTCATTTCTTTTTCTGAGATTCATTTCCTTTTTCGACCCGTCAGGGGGAAAAAGCGGCACAGTCATTCCTGACGGTATACGTTCACGAGCCCACGTCATATGCCCATCCAACTGCTGAACATTCGGTGAACGAACTAATGTATACCGGAAGAACAAGAATTTAAAAATACCATGAGCCGGACTCCCCAAAAAATACGGAATACAGCCACCTTAGTCATCATCATTCTTTTCGTCATAACCCTGCAATTCACCGCCGGATGCTCCGACGTGGGGCACAAACCGCTAACCTTTGACATCTGGGTTCTCAAGATCGATGCAGACGGGAACGAGCAGTGGACCGCGACCATTGACGGCGACCCGAACGGCAGTGGGACGGAGATGATCCAGACCCTGGATGGCGGGTACGCAATCGTGGGTAGGGGGACAGGACCGGAGAGGACAACAGGCACCCAATCAACGGCCGATGGTGGATCCGTAATCGTGGGTGGGGGGACATATGCACTCATCCGCATTGTTACACTTGACGCGAAGGGAGAAGCTGGATTGGATATCAAAACCAATACATCCCCAGACTCCGGCCGTTCACTTGTTGAGGCTCCGGGTGGGGGATATGCCGTCACCACACGGTTGGGATATCTAAAACATATAGATGAAAGTGGAACCGTCCTCTGGAGCACAAAACTCGGTGAAGAAAGCGACCCGTGGGCGTGGAGGGGGATCAAGGCACCGGACGGTGGGTATGCCACAGCGGGGAACAATCGGTCCATCAGACTTGACGAGGATGGAACAATCCTATGGGAGACAGCATTTGCTCCGGACCGGAGCGCCAGAACGATAATCGCAGCACCCACGGGAGGCTTTGTCACCGGAGGGACCTGCGATTCCGGCGTGTGGGTCACCATGCTTGATGCCGAAGGAGACGGCGTATGGGACAGGACGTTTTCGACCGAATTACCCGCCCGCCTCTATATCATCCGCCTCTCCCCGGACGGCACATATGACCTGATCTACGGCACCAAACAACATGTTTCCGAGCATTACCAGGAGCACAGGTGGATCACAGAGACAACGGAAGTCACTCTCTCTGCAGACGGTGAGCAATTAGGGGAAAAGCCGGTGCAGGTTTCCCAGGTCATCGTTGCGACAGAGGACGGCGGATATGCCTATTGCGGGTATTCTAACCCGCAACATAACGATCTCCGTTCATCACACTATCCCGGCTCTCCACTTCGGGTTGTCAGGCTCGACAATGCCGGGGAGATTGTTTGGGATGCATCATTTGATATCGGCGATCATCGACCCGTTACATCGATCATTCAGACGGCAGACGGTGGATTTGCTCTCTTCGGGGAGCACCTTGATTTCTGAATGCTTCGTTCATGCATGCGGATAGTTCAATTATTAAAAAGGTAAACGTCATGAAAAAAAAGGAAGATCCAACCAACACAGATTCTATCGGAATTAGTCAAATCGATACACTATCATTCGTAAAGAGGTTCACCGGAATCATCTCCGGTATCGCCATTATTTTGTCTGTTTGCGGCCTGTTATTTTATTATTTCATCATCAGAGGGAATATGATATTCCTTCCTGAAGAATATGCAGGGTTTTTTCAGTTCTTCGACATTTTTACCATCATTTGGTGGCTTGGTGCGGTCATCGTCATAAGTATTATCGTTGGATTTCTTTTTGCCGGGATTTACAATTTCATTGCTCAAAAAATGGGATGAACTATCCTCTCAATGGAAAAAATAACGGTTCAAAAATATCCTGTTTAATTTGAGGAACATATATTCGGAGCAAAATCAGGACTGATTCAGGCAAGATAATGAAGGAAATCGGGAATAATTTCACAGTTACTATGGAACCGATAAAAAGGTCAAATAACTATTATTCACAGTAGAGCATCACCCTTGAGTGTCAGATAAAAAATTTGAGGTGTACATTTACCTCCCGCCTACGAACGTTGCCGCTCCGGGATCCCGCCCCTTCCATGCATTTTCACATTCCGGTACGGTTCCTGTACACCGGGATGATCTGATGACATCCGCATTGGGGCACCATCCAAGTCTCTCTTCCTGATATAATCCATGGAAATTGCCATCAGGACATCTCCAATGCTTCTGCAAAAGGGTATGGTTCATCGACATACATCGCGATTATTTTCCTTGTTTTCGTCGTGATGGCAATCAACTGAGGGTAGCGCGACCTGACATAAGAACGATGAAAAGTGCAGACGAAAAAAATAACGATACTGAGATAGAAAGCGACCCAGCCGGGTGAGGCGAGACCGGGATTCACACCACGAACGAATGGAAGTAATTCGTTGTAGATACAAACAGTAGAGTATACGATAATCGCAAGAATCGCTGCTGCAAACACGGATAGGGGAACCGGAAGTTTATTGTTTCTGACTTCAGTTTTCACGATAGCGTCTTTTGCAATTACGAGAGGTTTGAACAGGGATCTGTGAATAAAAATTGCATCCGGAGTAACATCGACAGTGTTCCCGGTGCGGTCCTGGTAAAACTCAATTGCTGCGACAGCCAGTAGGAAAACACTCAATAGAATGGCCGAGATGAAGGGATTCACGAGACGAAGGATATGGAAAGCGACCACCACCCCGGCAATCGCTACGATGAACAGAGGGATTGAGATTCCGGTCGAACCGTAATCCACGATTCCCTTTCTCTGCAAATGCGGAGAATTATCGGAAATAGTTAAAACCCCCATCTCGGAGGTTCTTGTCTGTTCACGACCTGACGTCCCGTTCATATTCGGGCACCATCCCAGACTTTTCCGCACAATCTCAGTAAATTTCGTCATCGAATCCCCCCTTCTCCCCCGTTATCCATCATCCCCGGATTCACGGCATACCACGATCCCCCCTCTCTGATCATAACTTTCTGATGTCGCCGTTCCCAGAGAACCGTGATTATAAGCGAATTCCAGAAGATGAAAGCAACACCAAGAACAATCATCCCGAGGGAATCAAACCTTCCCTGATAGACAACCCATGATGTCACACATATGACGGAAAAGACAATAAGAAACAGCATCACCAGACTCCAAAAGAGGCGCTTCCTCGCAGGTACTTCCCCTTTTCGCCACTTACCTCCGGCAACCTCTGCATATTGCTTTGAATGACTCAACCATAGGTAAATAGTGCCACCCGCTCCAATGGCAATTGCAGTCCAGACAGAACCTGAAGTACTTCCCGTCAGAGAAATGAGCAGCATTGCAACTGCCGAGGCTACGAACGCTGAAACGAGGAGTTGATTGTGATAGCGTCCCCACCAGCTGAATTCATCAGCATGCCTTCCGTTTCGTCCACCAGCTGCATCATCCATTCCAACGACCGGCCTCTTCTGCATCTTCCCGGCCATCTGCTGTTCACATGGGCACCATCCCATGCATTCCTGCTGTGTATCTTCAACAGACATCGTCAGACCATCTCCCTGAGTTTTGCAAATAACTCGTCTGCCAACCGTGTCGGGTCATCAGTCTTTGTAAGGGAAATATGCAGTTCGTCTGCAAAATCCCAGATCAGTTCAATACACTCCCTATATCGGGGGCATGAACCGCAGTCCCCCTCATGTTCGTACCAGACCTGCACCCCGTGTTTCGCTGATACGAATATGGTCGCTCCCGCGTTGAACGGGACAGACCTGCCGAAGAGAACTCCTTTCTCCGCGTTATATATTTCCACCTCTATCCGGTTCGCATGGGCCATCTCAAGCAGTGTCTTTTCCACCTTCCCCTCCATCGTGAGAAGCGCCTTTGAGACTGCCTGCCGGGAGATATGGAACTGTTCTGCGATGTGAATGTTTGCAAGGCCGTCACGCCGCAGTCTCCAGAACTCAAACTGCCGGTCGGATAGTGGAAGAGACATGCGTCAACATATGCAGGTTGACTATTAATAATTTTTGGCGAATATCAATCCACCGAACAGTCTGTTCTAAACACCTTGCGAAGACAGGTTTCATTCCTACCTCACCACTTTCTGAACTGCTGGTTATTCAATGCGGATTCCACCCCCTGAATCCGTATAGAACACAGAACATCAGTATATTCGCACTGTTCTATTCAATTCGATGCCTTGTGTCAGCCATGCACATGCAAAGAAGGGTGGTGGCACCGGATGTGAGGCAGTACGTCGTCTTCCCACCCTCCTTTTCTGAAACAACCATTCCACTGCTGTTCAGGCGGGACATATGCCATGAGACGGATGAAGGGGCAATACCCACCCATCGGGCAATCTCCGTTCGTGTTGCACCATGACGCCGGGCAAGGAACCTGCAAATTTCACCCGCCGTGCCCGAATGAAGACGTGATAAAATTCGCTTTTCATCCATTGAATATTTGCCATTGTTTTCAAAATAGGTCGTACGGCCACCTTCCCTCCACTCCGAGATCCGGCCCTCCCGGAGAAGTATATATAGATGGTAGTGCAGAGTCCCCCGGTTAATTTCCATTTTTTTTGCAATAACTGAGAAAGGGGTTCCCGGGTGTATCTTAATATAGTCATATACTTCCGCACGGACAGGTTGGGTCAGTACATCCTGACGTGTCGCCCGCCGAAATCCAAGGGTGCACCATACACCCGCCGCGTAGAGAAGTATTACTGGTTGGTAAAGCAGGGGACACATCAGGCAGACCATAACACAGAAAAATGCCAAAGGAGGAATCTCCCACCACGATATGGAGAGGGATTCTATCTCGTTCCCCCCGGGAGGGAGAGCATCCCATGCCTCCACCGAATATATTCCGGCTGCCATAACAGGTGCGGTGAGAAAAATGGCGACAAAAAACAGAATCAACAGTGTGATCCGAACATAACCAGATATCCTCAACACCTCCCGACAGAGGATATGTATGGTGAACCATATAAACAATATGTGACAATTATCTCCCATTTGAACAATCCCACATTCATCATACCAGGCACCATTTTACCTGCCTAACGGAGAGTTGGTGATTCTCACAGAAAGGGTATATCCCAATGAGAAATACTTATCAACAAGACCTGAAAAGCCGAAATTGCCGGAAGGTTGAAGGAATGTAATGATAATGAAGAAAAAACACCTGCAATTAATATGCTGCGCAGCTGCCGTCCTGATCCTGTGTGTGGCCGTGGCTCCTGCTGCCGCACTTACAGCACAAGTAATCCCACCTATTCTCCCAAAAGGGCTGCCCCTCTCAATCTCCGGTCAGACGGTCAACCCGGGGGAAATCGCAGTGTGGATCATCGGCCAGAACTACCATGACCGCCTGATTATCAACGCCCCCGATGGCACATTCACAGAAGAATTGTTCCCGCCTGAAACAACATCCCGGTTTTCAAGCGGCCAGTATTTCCTGATAATTGAAGATACCGGCTCCGACGGAAAATTTGTCCTTGAGACTGTCACTGATGGCGAAAATACGATGGTGCACTACCTTGGGCAACCTCTTTTTTCCCTCGACGACGCCGGGACAAGCTATTCGGACACTGCAATGGCACTCTCAGAGGCGTTAGATCGCCCCGATATCGATGATGGAGCATTGAAGATGGTGTTTCTCGTGGAAGAACCGTGGATGACGATCGATCAAACACCCACCGGCCACCCGGGCGACCTCCTGCGGTTCGCGGGATCCACCAATCTGCCGCCGGGTCACGAAATTTCCTACGTAATCTACCTGGCCTCTGCCAATCCCCGTGAGGGAGATGAAGTGGCAAAGTCAGGAACCATCGAGGTCGTGAAGGGAGGGTCATACAACTACTGGTATTCCGATATCGACACAGGCGGACTTGATAGCGAAACATATGTCCTCACCCTTGATTCCGGCCTCCACGTCGCCACCACTACGTTTATTCTCTGTGACAACCGGTTTACCCTGCCGCCAACTCCTGCGATCACCGTGGAGATGCTCCAGAAGGAACCGGGGACGATGTCCAGCCAGCCGACCAAACCGGAGCTGGTTCCCGCCGAAACCACGGATTATGGAACAATTGCCACAACCGACGACCTCATCAATACGACCGACGACGCGGTGATATGGTGTTCGGCCATTGACGGCGATTACGTCACCTGGGCCGAGAGAACAGAGGATGAAGAGACGAACATCTTCCTGTATCACATCCCGACCAGAACCACGCAAACGATCGTCGAGAACGCCCGTTACCTCACCTTTTCGATAGACATCTCGGGAGACCATATCGCCTGGAGGAAATTACGTACTGGTGAGCCCGACATACCAGTTAGTATTGGGCTCTATACCATCTCGACGGGAAGTATCGAGGACCTTCCCGTTTATGATTGCACTATCAGCCAGATTGCAATGGACGGGGACCTAATCGCGTTTTCGGGGCTGGATTTCTCACCCTTAAAATACGATGACAAAGAGAGTGTGAAAAATACTGTTTTTCTCTATTCCATCGCGAACAGGACACAGCAGGTTCTCTGCAAACAACCCAGCCACCAGACTGAACCGGCAATCGGCGAAGGTTATGTTGCATGGCGAACTAGAGGTGAAGGATACTGCGATACCATCACCATCTACTCGCTGGCCGATCACAGCCAGGTCACCCTCTCTCCTCCTGACGGCGCATCATACGCGCAACCCTCTGTGGGCAGGGGGATGGTGGTAGCTTCGCTGTATTATAAAGACACCGAAACATCCGGACCGTACAAGGTAGAGATTGTGGCGACGACACTTCCCGGCATGGAGACAATGACCCTCGCTCTCCCGGAAATGCCCAGCCGCTCAGCTCCGCAGTCCAACGGTGTATGGATTGTCTGGGCCGAAGGTTATACGGATACGGACTCTTCCAGCCGGGTCATAGTGTATGACATAAAAAACGGCACAATTATCGGAACCATTGCGCAATCCGGCGGGAATCTGGATATCGACAACAATCATCTCATCTCCACCGATATTGACGAATTACGTGGGGTCAGCAGTCTCTGGCTCACCACATTCACCGGTGAAACGACAGCAGAGGACGGAGCGGACGCACTCCCCGCCTCGATGATCGGATTTGGGGTGATGGCTGCCGGCATCGCAGCAGCGGTGCTCTGGAAGAGGGGGAACAGGTGAAGACTGCAAGAATCTGTGCAATCCTTGTAGTTGCCTCTGCCATCTTAACAGGAATCGGAACTGCAATATCATTTGGAGAAGAAGGGCCGTTCCAAATAGCACACCCATATGATATCATATCCGCTCCAGCGGCCGGGGGAGAACGCATTCTATGGATCGAAAGCACCCCATCACCCCCTTTTCCTAACCCCGGGTATTACCTGTGGGTTCCTCGTGCAGTTTATTCATACAACATCACATCACGGATAAAAACCCTCATCCGCTCCCGTGCAACCAATGCCCGCCCCCCTGATATCGACGGCGATCTCGCAGTCTGGGAGGAGGAACGCAAGTCCACAACAGATATTATCTTCTACAATTTTTCCGCAGGAACAGTCTCAGCACTGCATACAACCCGAATCCAGCACAATCCACACGTGAGTGAAAATCGCATCGTCTGGGAAGAGGGATTCGTTGGTGAACGCAGAGTCCAGATGTATAATACAAAAGATGGCAGGTCATATGGTCTTTCCACCGGGAAAACCGATTGTTTTGCTCCCGATATTGAGGGAAACACCGTTGTCTGGGTTGAAAAAAACGATCAGGATGTATATTCAATCGTCTCGCTGGACCTGGTGTCCGGGAGGCAGGTTGTCCTCGACACCACGTCAGTGGCGGTCTCCCCCCGCATTGACGGAGGGAAGGTTATATGGGAGAATGAGGGGTTGATTCATCTCGCATCAAACGAAGAGGGCATGTCAATCCTCACCAGCGAGCCTGCATGTCGTTCCGGCGCAATCATCAACGATAACATCGCTGCATGGTCAGAAGACGGGCGGATTTTCTGCAGTGACCTCCTGGAGAAGAAAATGATACGTATTGGGAAGCAGCACACATCAGTGAAGCCAGCGATCACGGATGGAGGTATTGCATGGGTCGAAGATGACCATTGTGCGCTGCCCACTATCTATTATCAACCCTTTTCACCCCTTCCGGAAGCTGGTCTGCAGGTCATACCGTGCGCCACCACCATATCTCCAACAAGAGGAGGCCAAAGTGGCCTGCTGCGGGAGGGAGAATGTGCATGGTATGTACTGGATGTTTCCACTGGCACAACCCAAATATGCCTGGACTTATCATGGGAGGAGGTAAACGAATCGCTCTCATGTACGCTAATCTGCCCGGGAGGCACACTCTTCCGTTTCACCGACGGTGACGATGAAGTAATGGATGCCAGAGTGAAGATCTCAGTCACTTCTCGTACAGGAATCATCCCCGGCAGATGGTACTGTGCCATATCCGGCGAATCAATTCAAAAAGAGGCATGCTACTCCATTATATGGTATGAATATAGGATTCCAGAAAAATAAGGATCGGACCGACCCGCACAGGGAACTCTCATAATGTTCTAAGTGGACCACGTCTCATATTGGTTCCCTTCACAGTGAATTACATACCCAGTTTTCTTTGTGCAGGAAAATGAGTGAATTCCTGTGATTCTCTACACCCGGCAAAGACCAAGTGCGCAGGCCACATGCAGACATCAACATATCCACACATCAGAAAAAAATCACAATACATCCCTCTTTAAAAAACAGGACAGAGAATGTCTTCATTTGTGTTGGACCATGACACGGATGCTTGTAATATTATCAATGGATTTTAGTTGGTCCTTAATCACAGACCATAGATAATAAGAGCAAGTGAATAAATGAAGAAACAGTCCACTACCGGTTTCCAAACGCAATGAACGGGACATACCTGCCGAAGAGAACCCCTTTCTCCGTGTTATATCTCTCCACCTCTATCCAGTTCGCATGGGCCATCTCAGGAAGTATCTTTTCCACCTTCCCCTCCATGATGAGAAGCGCTTTTGAGACTGCCTGCCGGGAGATATGGAACTGTTCTGCAATGTGAATATTTGCGAGACCATCACGCCGCAGTCTCCAGAATTCGAACTGCCGGTCAGACATTGGGAGAGACATGCGTCAACATGTGCATATTGATCATTTATCACTATGGTCAGACAATCAGCGGAACAAACCCCATTACTTCCCGGGCATCATCACATCTGCCGGAAACCCAAGGCAGGTTTTCGGGCACCGAAGCGCCATCACTGCAAAATCAGGCTCTGTGAATGGGGCCGTCAGTTCCGAACACTTCGGTTGGCAACTCCTTCACCCAAGCCGATAGTGCACCGTCCACTGGGAGTAGCGGAACAGCCGGAACCGGGATAAAATCTTCAGCCAGCCGAGCTTCTTTTCACCAGAGTCGAAATAGGACCAGTCATCCAGCAGCCGAATCCCGGGGTGCCACCCCTCCATCTCATCGCTGCGGCGGATGCCGGAGTGAAAGACCGCATCCTTCCCGAGGTGCAGGCGGCGCCGCATCTTGTGCTCCACCAGCCGGTTCAGCGGGTTTTATGAGCCAGAACGCATTCACCACCTCACAGACCAGTTCTGAGCCGGGAAAGGTTTCCCGGAGCCTGAGCACCAGGGATTTCACCGCCTCCCCCTCGAGGTACATGAACACCCCTTCTGCCAGAAAGAGGAACGGGCCGGAATGTGCAGAAATTACAGACATCCATGCATCACCCAGTACCGACGACGCAATCAGATGATAGCGCTCGGTTTCGGTGAAAAACCGTTTTTTTGAGTGCGATAACCTCGGGAAGGTCAAGATCATAGAAAAGCACCGTGCCGTTATCAATACGCAGAAAGCGGGAATCGAGCCCGCACCCGATATTCACCACCACCCCGTCGGGATATCGTGCCAGAAAATCTGACACATACTCATCGTATTTTTTCGCACGGATGGCAATATGTGCAACCAGCATCGGGTCGAGTGTGCCCTCCACCAGCCTTCGTTCCAGCGGGTCGTCGGAGCCGGACAGGGCAGGGTCAAGAGCAGTGGTGACCTCGACTGATTTCGGATCATAGAGTATCGGGTCAGCCGACCGGGATTCGATGGCGTGGCAGTACAGGGTGACAAGCGAAGTCGCCGCCACATCCCCCAATACAATCTCCTGCACCATTATCTCCTCAAATGGGAAATGCGTTCGGATGGCATAAAATCCCTGTGGGGGAGGGGGACATAAAGAGAGAAAAGGATGGAAACATAAATCTGCAATTCAAAGAGTGATTTGGTCTGCCGGAGGGGAACCGACACCCTTACAGATGCAGCACCCCCGTTTCGGCGATCTCATCCGTTGCATCGCTGATATGCCGCATGATATCGACCGTTGATCCTCTCCCCGCATCATACATGAGAATGAACTCTTCCATAAGTACCAAAACGCTGCATGCCGCCCGTATGTGCGAACACTTTCGAAGTCAAAGACAGGATTATATTAAAATCATACCTATTAGTGAATATGACAATAAAGATGAAATGGTTCGGCCTCTGCCTGCTTATGGTATGTTGTCTCGTGGTCCCGGTGGCCGCCGCAGAAGTCGGTGATATGCCGACAATTACGGTGTCCGGTACCGGGTCTGTCACAACCGCCCCGGATGAGGTGATAATCTCTGTTGGTGTCCAGACAACCCACACTGATCCGATCACCGCCCAGCAGGAGAATGCACAGAAGAGTGCTGCTGTCATCAGCGCCCTGAAAGGGCTTGGTATTGAATCAGAAGACATCAGGACGTCCGGATACAGGATGTACTCCCGGACACCGGATGATGACAGTCCCTTTGCTGGTAAGAAAGAGGTATATGTGGTCTCCAATACCGTGACCATCACCTATAACGATGTCACCCGTGCAGGTGAGATCATCGATACTGCGGTGATGAGCGGCGCAAACAATGTGAATTCCGTCCGGTTTACCATCAGTGACGAGAAGGCACAGTCCCTCCGTGCACAGGCACTGATTGCAGCGGTTAATCAGGCACGCGACGATGCAGATACGCTGGCAGGCGCTCTTGGCGTGACCATCACCGGCGTGCAGGATGTCACGACCTATGGCAGTTCAACCCCGATGGTCTATGCGGATACTATGGCAGGCGGTATGGTGGAGTCAGCAAAGTTCTACGCACCCACCCCGATTGAGGCGGGCACCCTCGACGTGACAGCAACCGTAAACATCGTCTACGCGATACAGAACTGATCTGAAACAATCCTCAGGATTCAGTTACCTCTCCCCCCCCTCTCTCTTTTTATGGATTTGATCTGCAAACCGTTCGCGCTGCTGTCAGTGATAATTCGTCACCCTGTTATGCAGATTTTCTCAGAACTCCTGCCGGTACAGTGAATTCTCTCTTTCATCCTCCGACTGGAAGATATGTTCACAGGGCAATGCGAAAAGGACTGACCACAATGGAGATTGACCCCCGGTACGGTGAGGACACAACTGCCTATTACAAATTATTCTATCCGGACAGACGGACCGCACACGCCTTAATATCTCAGACATCCTATCTCGTATCAGAATGATAGATCCAACCGCCATCATCATCGTCGTCGGTGTCGCTGCCTTTGCCATCTCCGGTGTCATTGCAGGCGCCCGGCAGGATGCAAACATTCTCACCGTCCTTGTACTCGGCGTAGTGACAGCCATCGGTGGAGGGACGGTTCGTGATATCATTCTGAATATCCCGGTCTTCTGGGTCGGGGATTTCACAGTCGTCTGGCTTGCCATTCTTGCATCCCTTCTGGCATTCCTCTTTTCATCGGTCTTTCGGGAGAAGATGTGGAAGGCCCTTCAATATGCGGATGCCATTGGTCTCGCCTTCTTCTCAGTCGCTGCCATCAACAAGACACTGGCACTCGGCCATTCAGGGGAAGTGGCGGTCATTATGGGATTTGTCACGGCATGCACCGGCGGTATTATCAGGGACCTTCTCACCGGCAGACCTCCAATGATCATTGCGTCAGAAGAACTCTTTGTCACCCCGGTACTGATAGGAGGAATACTCTATGTGCTCCTGCTTGAACTTGTCCCGCAGTATGCTGCACAGTGGTCAGTCGTTGCCATCTGCTTCATCGCAGGATTCCGCGGCATTGCCATTAAAACCGGGCTTCAGTTTCCCAAATGGCTGCGGATGCGGCCCGGAAAACGGGCAGAATAATCAAAGGAGAGGAATTCCAGGATTTTCACGCGTCATTCATTGTTCCCGGCATCCACCGGCCCTGCTCCGACCCCCGCATTAAGGGAAGCACAGAATACACCATATTCGGTCAGTTCATAGATAATCCATGTCCCTTTCGCAGTCCCGGTGATCATCCCCGCTTCCTGGAGGATCTTCAGGTGATACGAAAGTTTTGACTTGGAAATCCCCAGCGCTTCCCGGATGATACAGACACAGAGAGGCTGAACCCGTAGCATCTCAAGGATTTTTATCCGGTACACATCTGCACAGGCATGGTGAAACGCCCGTACCCGTGCAATCGTTGTATCGTCCGGCAGGGCAGCAAGAAGGCCTTCAAGCCCGTTCTGTCCGTCAATCATTTCCAGCGCCTCAGCCGGAATTTCAGTACAGCATGATGGTTTCATTATATATTTCCAGAGTATGCACATCAGGCAGCAGAGATAGGCACAGGTAGTGCACTACATCTGCCACCTCCGGTTGTTCAGGATTTTTTGAATTACCAATATATATCATCATCGACTGGAACGATTCAAAAAATAAAAAAAGCCATCAGGCACAGAATTTACAAAAATATCCTCACACAATCCCGTAAAGGACACATCACACCTGAGGGGGGCTTTCGGGGGGAGGGACTCCTCCCTGAGTCAGGAAATATCAAAGTCAAAAAGTGAAACGCACGTTCCACAAAAAAAGAGGGATGGTTTGTCCCGTCAATCCAACCGGCAGGAAATATTTAGACAGACGGAAACTGAGAATGGGAGTGCGCATCCTCCCGTGTGATATGAACCGCTTCAGGAAGAAACGAAACCGAAACCGCCTGTCCCGGTGCAAAACCCTTCTCTTTGATCTCCTGTTCGGTCGCAAGCGCAAAGAGACTGATCCCACAGGAAATCCCCAGCAGATAATATGATTCACGGGGGATTATCTCCTCTATTTTTGCAGGGAAACAGTTGAATTCGTCATCTGCAATCATATCTGCATGACGCACAGACACATCAGCGGCACGGATAAAGACACAGACCTGGCACCCACCAGGCATCGCATCACCTGTCCGGATACTGCATCCACCAACCGTGACCACCGAACCACCTGCACCACTGCCTGCCACCGTCCCGTCAAATACATTCTCAATGCCCACAAACCTGCCGACCTTGCGGTTCGGAGGCTTTCTGAAGACCTCATCACGCTCACCTTCCTGCTCCAGGGTACCATCAATGATGACCGCCACACGGGTGGCAAGCGAGAGGGCCTCCTCGCGTGAATGGGTGACATGCACAATCGTAAGGCCATTCTCCTGATGAATGGCACGCAAATCTGCAACAAATTTGTCCCGGTTCACCTGATCCATCGCAGAGAGCGGTTCATCAAGGAGCAGAATATCAGGTTCTGTCACAAGAGCCCGTGCGAGCGCCACACGCTGCTGTTCGCCTCCGCTCATCGTATACGGGGAACGGTCTTTAAGATGTCCAATCTCAAACCGGTCCAGAATCGCCGTTACCTTCCGGGTAATCTCTGAGGCAGGGAGTTTTTGCATCTTCAATCCGAAGGCGATGTTGTCAAAGACCGTCATATGGGGAAAGAGGGAGTAGTCCTGATACACCAGCGCAATCCTGCGTTTTTCCGGAGGAATCCCGCTCACATCCTCGCCACCAATAAGCACTCTCCCGGAATCCGGGTGGTGGAGACCTGCTATTGCCTCAAGGATGATGGTCTTTCCGGCACCCGACGGGCCGATGATGAAGTAATAGTCCCCTTTCTTTACTGTTATACTCAGTTCATTCAGCCGGAATTCTCCCAGTGTCACCGAGACATTCTCAAACTCTATCATCGTATGTTCCCACCCTCTTCATCAGAATACGCAGAATGGCAAAGACCACCAGACAGACCAGAATCATTGCAAATGCCACTGCGGTACTTTCCCTGAGACCTGCGGTCGTAAACTTGTAGTAAATAAGTGTCGATATGACCATCGGATAGTAGGCGATCATGATGATGGCGGCAAATTCACCGATACTCCGACCCCACGCAAGAATACTGCCATTGAAAATATGCCGCACAGAAAGCGGCAGGACAACCAGACGGAATGCCTGAAACCGCGACGCCCCCAGCGTCCGGGCCACATTTTCTATATGAAGCGGAACCTTCTCAAATCCGTCCCGCACCGCGTTCACATAGTACGGGGAGGAGACAAAGAACATCGCCGCAACGATTCCCAGATACGCACCTTCAAAGATGATGCCAATCTGTGAGAGGGGTTCACCGATGATACCACGGCGCATAAAGAGAATATAGACCATGATACCTGCAATGGTATGCGGCAGCATCACCGGGATATCAACAATACTCTCCACCAGACCTTTTCCCCGGAAATCGGTGCGTGCCAGGATATAGGCGAGGGGGGTACCGAAGATAAGAAGCAGAACAACAGCATTCAGACCTGCTAACATCGTCAGCACAATGGCATCCACAACCTTTGATTCCGTTGCAACGGAGAGGAAGTACGGAAGGTCTGTTACCTGCCCAACGGTGATCGTAAGAAGACCCATGATGGTCAGAATAACGATCAGACTGCCAATCAAAGCAAACGAGATGAGACAGGCATCAGGTAACTTCAGTGGTCTCTGCATTCATCTGCTCCGGTTTAAAAAAAGGAAAGAAAGAGATTCAGGCGTTCTGCTCAACAAGGCTCTCCAGTGCTGCGGGGATGTCAACAAACCCGACCGGAGGGTTGATAGGAGGCTGGCCTGCATCTGCCATAATCTGCTGACCGGTTGGACCGATAAGCATGGAGACAAATTCAACACCTGTCTCAGGATTGTCTGCAGTCTTCGGGACGGTGACACCGTAGACAATCGGTTTGCCCTTCTTCATGCCACCCTGGGACTCAACCTGCACCTTTGCGTAGGTGTCCTTGTAGGTAATGGATGAGAGATCAATACTCTCAGGGAGTTCGATGTATTTCACACCGGATGCTGCATTCTGCTCAGCGACACTGCGGTACTCCCATGCATAGTCAAGGTTGCCGGATTCAAGGCCTGCGATTAACTCAACACTCTTGGGGGTAATCGTGACGGGGTAGACCGGTGCGGTTTCCGTTGCATGGATGGTAACAACACCGTCTGCAACGGTCGGATAGATCTGGGTATATTCCCCAATGAGATTGTCAAAGATCATATCATCATCATACGTAGACTCAGCGAGCATGACAACCATCAGGGAACGGTAGCCGCATGGGTCAAGGTTCGGGTCGGAGAAGCCCCAGGTAACACCATCACGGGCAAGGATCTCATACCAGTTGTCTGCAGTGACTTCATCTGCGAAGTTGCTCTTGTCAGTGTAACAGAGAACCATGCGGTTCTTTGCAAAGGTCACATACCATGATGCGTAGTCAGGGATCATCATGTTGGGAATCAGTGAATAGTCAGCAGATGCGTACACATCAGCGACTGCGTCAAGCTCGGTGATCTCTTTTGCCAGTTTGGTGCTGCCTGCCGGGTGGAGCTGGACATCAACATTCGGGTGTTCTGCCTCGAATACTTTCTCCATTGCCTCCATCGGGCTTGTCAGGCTGCCAGCCTGGTAGACGGTCAGGGTTATTTTTTCTTCCGCTGCTGCTGTCTGTTCAGGTGTCTGATCGGCTACGGGTGTTTCTCCGCTTCCTGTACAGCCACAAATGAACACAGTCGCACATACCACTGCGACTGCCATAAGAAATACCAGATTCTTTTTCATCGGAGAAATGTTCTGTCCAGAGATGTATATACCTTTACACTAACTTTCGAGAATAAAAGCTAAAAATTAATCCATTTTGGTTAATTTGTTAATTGCAACCATTTTTTCAGCAGGATTTATCCAATTCGACCACCTGAGAATTTTGATCGTATAAGAGATCGTTTCTTTCGATTCATCAGATTCTGAATAATTCCTGCCGGATCACCGGAATATGACCTGCGGCAGATTTTACCGGGGGCGGAACAAAGAGTAGCATATCATCCGGGTATACCCCATGGAAATCGGAGGCCAAACAGGTTATGACAGAACGAAGACGGGAACGCTACACACACCTGCGGGCAGCAATCAGAGACAAAAAATCACTGCTGGTATCATACTCCGGCGGTATCGACAGCACTGTTCTTGCGGTTGTCGCACGTGATGTGCTGGGCAATGACGCTGCCTGCTGCCTGATAACAAGCCCTCTTCTCCCCCCCCGCGAGGAGAAGAGCGCCCGTGCCGTCGCCACACGGGAAGAACTACAGCTCTTTGTCAGGGAGTCAGATATCCTGGAAAATCCCGAATTCAGGATGAACCCGAAGAACCGGTGCGCTATCTGCAAACAGGAAAGTGCCCGGATTCTCCGCAGGGTGGCAGATGAAAATGGCATAAAATCCATCGCAGACGGGACGAATGCTGATGATATAACCGGATACCGGCCCGGCTACCAGACCGGCCTCGCGGCAGGCATCACCCACCCCTTTGTTGAGGCCAGCATCACCAAGGATGACATCCGGGCCATCGCGAAGATGCACTCCATACCGGAATATGCGAAGCCACCTGCATCCTGCCTTGCAACAAGAGTTCCCTATGGTGAGTGTCTTGACCCACAGCTCCTCGCCCGTATCGCACGGGCAGAAGAAGCGATCCTTGCTGCCGGGGCACAGCAGGTACGGGTCCGTGTCCACGGCGATGTGGCACGCATCGAAACCGATCCCGAATCCATGGAACGCATATTTGTACTCCATAACGCCATTAGCAGGGCATTCCATACGCTGGGATTCCGGCATGTGGCACTTGACCTTGACGGATTTAAGAGTGGGAGTATGGACTGAGACAGGGCGTTCCCGTGGTGAAATACTATTTTGGAGCTAAAAAAAGCGGGCAAAAAAGAGAGATTTTATTCAGGTAACTGGTTTCAGACGATCTTGTCGCCGGCGCCAGGCCCTGCAGTGCAGGTGTAGACATCGGTTATTTTGATGACAAGCATCCCTTTGGCAGGGACGTGCGGCATCCGGGCGAGCGTATCCTTGCGGAACGCCTCAAACTGTTCACCCTCATCCACATACGTGACATCGCCGTGGACCTGGAAACAGCCCTTCACACCCTCTCCCCAGACATAGAGGGCAGCCTTCGGGTTTTCCCGGATGTTTGCGACGGTCTTCTGCATGAAGTTGTTCATCACAAGAATCGTCTCCGGGTCTGCAAGCGCCTTTGCACCCATGGGTGCGACATTGGGGACACCGTTTTTGTCTGCGGTTGCAAGGGGAATTATTCGTAATGCATTGAACGCTTCAATCAGATCGGCAGTCAGTTGTACCATAGTATTACTCCAGCAGAGTATTTGCAGCTGCAAAGGAAAAAGATGTGGGAATTATCTCAGGGATAAACGGTCAACTCATTTTCTATGTGGCAATCAAATCGTGATCTCTCATTTAACCGTGCTTAAACATTCGTTTCATCCGTGTTTATCGGAAATTTCAGCACCCAGGTGGTGCCCTCACCACGGACCAGCTCAATCGTCCCTCCCAGCTGGTCGGTGACCACACTCTGAACAATATTCATGCCCAGAGATGGGTGGTGGAAGGGGTCCACATCCTCCGGTATCCCCACACCGTCATCAGTAATCGTGAGCACCTTCTCTTCACCACGGCAATCCATTGAAATAGATATTTTTCCGGTCTTTCTCCCTTCAAAGGCATACTTTATGGAATTCGTGATGAGTTCATTGACAATGAGTGAGTAGAGTATCCCGGAATTCAGGTCAAGCGTGCAACCATGCGCATCAACAGACACATCAATGATTATTCCGACGGCAAAATTCGGGATTATTTCATTCACCAGTGCTGTCAGGTGTTCATGGGCATCAATCGTGGTAATGTTTCGTGAGCGGTAGATGCTCTCGTGGACCATCGTCATGGAGATGATACGGTTTGCCGTCTCGGTCAGTGACGCTTTTGCCTGTTCGTCTTTCAGAGTCCGCATCTGCATCTGAATCATTGATGAGATGAGAGCCAGGTTATTTTTTACCCGGTGATGCACTTCATGCAGGAGTGTTGTCTTCTCTGCAAGAGAATGCTGGAGAGCGACTTCCATATCCCTGCGCCGGGAGATATCAGTCACAAATACACAGGCAAACTCTGTAGCACCAAGGTGGACATAGTCGACCATAATGTCGGCGGGAAATGAGGTTTCGTCCCAGCGCACATGGATGATTTCAAAGCGCTGATTCATCCCGCCAGAGATGCGATTCCAAAACTCCTCCCACCGGATGGGAGTGAGGGACGGCTGTATCTCCCAGATCTTCATCCCGAGGAGAGCCTCCATAGGAAGGCAGAGCATCTCTACCGCCTGGGTATTGGCATAGATGACTTCCCCCGTGCGGTTGATCCAGCCAATACCGATCGTCGCCTGATCCACCGTAAGCCGGGTGATGGTGAGCATCTCCTCATATGCTTTGCGTTCAGTGATGTCGATAATTGTACCGATGACAGCCGGCCGGCCACCGTATTCACCGGACGACCCGAATATTTCAACAGGGAATGTGATCCCTGTCCGGGTAAGACCCTGTGCATCAAGATGGGTCTCTTCACGTTCACCTGCAATGCATTCACTGTAGAGAGCATATATCTCATTGCGCATTTCAGGCGCAATGACTGACGCTGTATCCATCCCCATCATTGCTTCAATCGAATACCCGAAGAACCGTGCACAGGTATCATTGACATAGACAAACCTGTAGTCCTGAATGATGTAGGTGCCGATACTGGGATTCTCTGCTACAAGCCGAAACTTTCGTTCACTTTCCTGAAGGGCATTCAACGTGTAGACCCGCTCTGTGATATCGATGATGGTACCGAGGGAATGGAGATAGGTGCCATTCGTGCGGTAGTAGTGGCTGCCCCGACAGTATAAGTGCAGGATATCGCCACTTTCATCCAGAACCGCACGGAACTCATCGGAAAATTCACTATGACTGTCAACAGATTCATGAAACTTTGCAGCCAGCCTGCCATAGTCATCCGGGTGTATCCGCAGGCCTTTACGTTCAAGGAACGCAAGCCGGCAGAGGGAAACACCCTCGTCGGTTCGTGAGAATGTGATGCACGAACTGTCGCATTCCCAGAACCGGATTTGGGTGACGCGCTGTGCTTCATTCACTTTCCATTCACGTTCGAGAAGTTCATTCTCCGCTTCCTTAATCTTAGTGACATCCTGGACAATACCCACACTCTTCTGTGCCACCCCCCGTGAATCAAATACTGTCTGACACCGGCTGTGGAGGTAGTGTATTCTCCCATCCGGCAGACAGGCACGATAGACCAGATCAAACGGCACATACTCCTCCAGGTGGCGGGCATATGCTTCTTCCACCGTTGCACCGTCTTCCTGACATACAAACGCGTGAAGAAATTCCTTAAGCGTAGTCGGTGTAGCCATCTCCCCAAATCCGATGGTCTCCAGAGTGCCACGGTCAAAGGTATAACGGTCTTCAGGAACCTCATACCTCCACCCACCCACGCGGGCAATGTCCTGGGTCTCGCGCAACTGCTCCTCCCGCTCCGCCAGGGCATCCATTGCCTCACGCTGTTCATTAATATCCATAATGGTGCCGATCATCCGCCGGTCGCTGCCTGAGGTATCGTGTGATACAATGACACCCCTTCCCCTCACCCATCTCCAGGTACCGTCTCTGTGAAGCATCCTGAATTCACAGAGGAACGGCACCCCTTTTTCTGCAATGTAAGCCTCCAGAATCTTCCGGAAGGTCGCACGTTCATACGGGTGGATCAGCGCCATCAGATCATTGAATGTGCCAGCCTCTATCTCCTTCGGGGCAATCCCCAAAATCTCTGCAAACCGTGCATCAAAGACCAGATGGTCTGATGCCATATCCCAGTCCCAGATGCCCAGATTTGCCCCTGAAACCGCAAGGGATAAACGCTGTTCACTCTCACGGAGGGCATTCTCTACATTCCGACGGTCAGTGATGTCACGGCAGTATACGCAGGAGAAGTCCCGGGTGCCCACCTTCACATAGTTTTCAACAACTTCAACGGGATATACAGAACCATCGTTCTTCCGGTGCCAGGATTCGCTGAGATGGTACTTCTTATCCCTGAGGTATACCCAGTGACGCTGCCACTTTTCGATGGGATATGCCGGATCGATGTCACCTATGGTAAGGCCGGTGATGGTTCCATCTCTTCCATATGCATTCACTGCCTGCTGGTTACCATACAGAACCTCTCCATCCGGGGCAAGGTACAGGACTTCATCACGGGATGTCTCCACGGCAATCTGTGTCTGGAGAAGTTCCTCCTCTGTCTGCCGTACGTCAGTAATATCCTGCATCGCACCAAATACAGGCGACAATTCATCACCGTCACCAGTACCCGGTTCAATCCAGGCCCTAACCCATAATTCTGCCCCATCACAAGCCATAACCCTGAATATACCAGTATATGAACGGTTTTCCCGTGCAGCAGTCGCAATTTCGCTCTCCACCTGCTCGCGTTCATCCGGATGGATAAACCCGCAGAATTCATGAAATGTGTAGACCGGTTCCTCATCTGAAATATTCAGGATTTCATAGATACCGGCATCCGGAAGGATGAGATCATTGCCCACATCATATTCATAATACCCGAGGCGGGCGACCTTCTGGGCATCCCTGAGAAGACAAGTTGTCCTCCGGAATGCCGCTTCAGCCCTTTTCCGGCGGGTTACATCAGAATGGGTACCAATTAACCGGCCGGGTTTGCCATCCGGCAGCCAGGCAATAACCTTTCCATGGCTCTTGATCCATCGCCAGGTCCCATCAGCTGCCCGCATCCGGAATTCATTGAAGTACTCCTCACCCAATTCAAAGGTCTCACGAGCCACCATCAGCACAGACTCCTTCTCATCGGGATGGAGGTGCTCAATCCAGAAGGTAAAGGATTCACCGGGTGTGTCAGCATCATACCCCAGCATCGTATACCATTCGGGCGAAACCGTCATGGTCACCTTCGGAAGCCGGATGTCAAACACACCGAGATTTAGCGCCTCAATCACCTGACGGTATCTCCGTTCTGTGTCCAGAAGTGCTGCTTCGGTCTCCTTCAGGGGCGAGAGGTCAGTAGAGAGCATCCCGACCGCCCGAACGGTGCCTTTTGAGGAAAGAACCGGGTAAAGGATAGTGTCAAAACAGCGCCCTTCGCCCTCATCCTCAAAGCGCACAGCCTGCCCGCTCTTCAGCACATTGGCAAATGAATCGCGCAGAAACGCCTGAAATGTTTCACTCCTTCCGGTCGCCTCAATGATGTTATTTCCGGGAAGAAAATCAGGAACAATCCCGGATGCAACGGCAAATGAACGGTTTGCCGTTATAATCTTCTCATCCGGCCCGGCAAGTGCCTGGTATCCTTCAAGTGAATCCACCAGCGAACGGAGGTTCTGTTTGCTCTGGCGCATGGCATCGACTGCATTCAGCCGGCCGATGGCAGCGCCCGTCTGTGCAACCAGTGCCTCAATGAGGCGGCGTTCGGTATCAGGGATCTCGGAAGTCCCGTAGGAGGACAGCAGGAAAAGACCCAGTACCTCGTTGCTGCCCTGCACAGGCAGAATACCTATCATCTTCTGATTTTCTCCAGACCCGCGTATAACCCCTGCACGGACAAGGACCTCCACGGATCCGTATACAGGATTCCACCCCGGTATTGCCGAAATACCGTCTGGTGCTGCCCGGATTGTTTCATTTTTACTCAGGAATTTACCCGAAAATCCGGTGCTGTAAAGGAGAGAAAATGAGTTATCATCCCTATTGGCATAATAATACGCCCCTGCATCAAGGGTACTGATCTCCAGGGCAAACCCGATGACAAGCCGGACAGCCTCCTCGCTGTCCCCGGCAAGATTCAGGGAGACGGCCACGTCACGCTGGGCCTTTAGAATCCGGTCCCGGTAATACCGTTCGGTCATGTCCGTTGCAGTTGCAAGAATAATCGAACCTGGTTCAGTCTCAAAGAGATGAAATTTCACCTCTACCGGAATTTCCCTGCCATCTTCTGTGAGATGGAATGACTCAAAATATCCATACACATCTATACTCTGCCCTTCCACATCTGCCTGCAACTCTTGCATGTAGTCATAAGGGAAAATATCTGCAGGATCCATTGAAAGCAGTTCATCCCGTGTATACCCAACTTCCGCACACATCATCCCATTGACATCGATAAATCGTCCAATGGTGCCGTCCGGGTTTATATTTACAGAATATGCAGCATCTGATAGATTATCAAAGAGATTACGATACGTATCTTCACTATTTCTCAAACGAGAGGAGAGATAGGAGACTGTTGCCCCTATAATAAGGAATATCAGCACACGCCCGACCGCCTGAGAGAAACCCGGCATAAAGGGAGAGACAATGATCAGATAAGCTCCCAGATAAAGGACAGAGGCAAGTGCCGCAAACCAGATTCCCCGCCGGGGATAGCGGTAGGCATAGAGAATAATGGGGATATCTATCAGATGGGGATATACTGATTCATTGCCGGTGTACAGTGTCAACACGATGATAAACCCTATTACCAGGGAACTGGCGACAATGACGATGTCCCAGACAGGAGAGTCTTCCGGCATCTGTGCACTGATAAACGACATGAAACTCCTCTGGCTGTTTTATACTATGCAGAGGTCACCCGGCTTTGCAGGAGGAAGGGGGGCAGGTACAAAACAGCAGATAAGAGGTAATTTATATCAGGAATATGTTATTCCTTTGGATTGGTATATTTTCACTAGGTATCGGAAATAAAATGCTTTTTTTTAATCAAACCAGAAAATTCTGTCCTCAGTAAACCAGTCATGCAGATTAGACAGCAATTATCATCCGGCAGGTCTTCAAACCTGATTCATCCCACAAAAATAGATGACGGAGTTCGGCATAGTCATAATTCGTGATTACACCGCAGATACTGCACCATCTCTGCCACCGGGAATACATCTGAGCAGCACCACAGAAGAACAGAGAAAGAGATGCGAGGAGAATCATTTTTAGCATACTTCCTCCCCTTCAGCCAGAAATTGTCCTGATATAAACAGCTATATACAAATCACAGTGACTATTTTCTATAAGTGGTTGCTCGCCCCGGAACCCGGTAGCAACCGTAGTGGTGGCTAAGTGCGGGTAAATACCAGAAATATCCTTGTCATCTGTGCAATAATACTCGCAATCAGCGTTGGATTCATCATCAGTGCCCAGTATTATCTCATTGGTGGAATACAGGAAATTGAGACAGAAGAGATCACCAAAGATCTCAACACAGCCCAAAGAGCTGTTGACAAGCTGGGAGAAAATCTCGCAGTCACGGTAGAAGACTATGCAGGTTGGGACGATACCTATGCCTTTGCATCTGACCTGAATCAGGCATATATTAAGAGTAATCTGGTTCCCTCAACCTTCAAAAATGTTGAAATCGAGGCAATCCTGTACTTTGACACCACAGGGAATCTGCTCTATGGGGATTCGTATGATCCTGAAACAGAAGAAATTCTGCCGGTTTCAGCCCAACTGAAAGAGACACTCCGGTCCCTTCCTCTCATATCCTCCCCTGAATATGCCGGAGATGACCTTTCCGGAATACTGAACACACCTGACGGCATCTGGATAATTGCAGCTGAACCTATCCTCACATCATATTATGAAGGCCCCTCACGAGGGCACCTCGTTATGGCATCCCGGTTTACACCCGATACAGCAGCACAAATTGCCGCAGATACAAACCTCGGTGTCAGCGCAGAGCCCCTGCAAAGAGGGGACAACGGGGCTGCCATTGCGGCGGGACAGGATGACATCCCGAATACCAGCACAGAGGTGGACGCTTCAGATGAAGAAATCTCAGCACGTGTCCTGATGTATGATGTCGCAGGCACACCAGCCTTTGTACTCAGTGTCAATAATCCCCGGGACACATACCTGTTCGGCAAAAAGGCTGTCCGGAATTCTGCCATCCTGTTTATTGTTACCCTTATCATCAGCGGAGGGCTTGCATACCTGTATCTGGAACAACACCTCACCAGGAGAATAGAGGGCATCTCCCGGGGAGTCCGTGGGATTTCCGGGTCTTCCATCTTCCAGGCACGGCTCATTGATGGCGGGAATGATGAACTCACCACTATAGTCCGATCGGTAAACAGTCTTCTTGACACCATTCAACAGAATATAACAAAGATTGAGGGGGCAGGAAAGGCACTTGAGGACTCTGAACGCAAATACCGCCACCTCTTTGAAGCAGCCAGTGAGGCAATCTTCATTCTGGACAGCACAGGCATTCTTGAATGCAACCGGGCGGCAGAAGAGATGACCCAATCTGACCGGAAGGATCTCACCGGAAAACAGCTGGATGAGATCATGGTTACCTATTTAACGGATCCGGATGGCAGCATGCTCAAAGAACACACACACGCCGCGTACGCGGGTGTACCGCAGCACTTCACGTGTAAACTGCATCTGGATACTAACACCGTCAGGCATTTCAGTGTCTCGCTCTCCCAATTTACGGGGACAGAAGACGTATATCTGCTTGCAATTGTGCGTGATATCACCTCCTTTGTGAAGTATAAAGAGAAGCTGCGTATTACCCAGTTCTCGGTTGATAACGCAGATGATGCCATCTACTGGATAAAAAAAGACGGAACGGTAATATATGGAAACACAGCTGCATCACAATCCCTTGGATACACTCCTGAAGGGCTTACCAGCCTGAAGATCTGGGAAATTTATCCATCCATTACACCGAATACCTGGCCGTCTGTGTGGAGCCGAATTGCAGATGGTACTCTGGTACACGAGGAATCCCGTCTGATGCGCTCTGACAATACCGTCTTCCCCATCGCACAGACCAGTAGTTATCTGTACAGACAGGGAGAAGAGTTCACCTGCATCTTTGCCCGTGACATCACAGAGACCGTGAAGATGCGGGAACGTGAGAAGGAGACACTCGGCCAGATAGAGGAGAACTTGCTCTCGCTAGCGATTCTCAATGACCAGATCAGGAATCCTCTGACCATAATAACTGCGACCGCCGATCTGCAGGTTGGGGAATCACGGGAGAAAATCCTCGCCCAGGTTGACCAGATAGATGAAATTGTCCGAAAACTCGATCAAGGGTGGCTTGAATCTGCTAAAATCCGCGAATTCCTGATCAAACACCATGAGTTTGAACCGGAAAACAACAACGAAGAGACAAACAGCGATACAAAAGATAACAATAAATGAAGATGGTCAGGTAACCATCACAGACGAGTCCGGGTCAAAGGGATTGGTCCGCAGTGCAAGAGAGAAGAGGTACGGGTAGTTTCTCTTCAGATAGTGCATGTAGGAAATCCACTCATGAATCAGGAGCCCATAGACACGTTTGACATCACCGCCAAGATGTGATATATCAGAGAGCGGGCATTCAGTGATAACCCCACGGCGGCTGAGTTCTTCGGTGAGATGGAAGGTGGCCCGCAGCAGTTCAGAAAAGTCTTCATGTTCCAGAAGCACCGGATTCTCCAGCATCCTGATGAGGAAATCCTCACGGTCCAGAAGGAATGCACGGAGCCGTTCGAGGTCAAGGGTGCAGGCATCAATATCATATTCATATGCCTTCATCAGGGATGCCACTGCACTGAAATTTGTTTCATCCCATGCATCGGTCACCAGCAGTTCAGACCGAATGGACTCAATGTTCGGGTCATTGCTTGAAAAACAGGCGATAAGCGTCGTTCCTACCCGTGAAAAAAAGGTGCCGATGACCATATTCATCTTTTCCAGTTTCTGCTTTCTTTCACGTTCCTCGAGCAGACGGTGAATGACAAGGGTGACGATAAGCACTTCAACGGGGAGAAATGCCAGTTCATGCAGCCCAAAGACACCGATGTGATGCAGATCATGAAACAACAGGTAATGAATAAAATAGAGCAGTCCCGAAGTAACGAGGAGTGTGACAGCAATGCCAATGAACCACTTTTTATCTTTCATACTCTTTTTCCAGCAACCCGGGTACCGGATTCCTCCGATACTTCCTGTTCTGATGCAGGATAATAATAAATCAAACCCAACATGGACAGGGACAAAACGGCAGATTATGCCTCTTCCCTGCCCTCTGTTCTCGCAAACCGATAGCCGGATTTCGGAATACGGAGCTCAAACCGGGCCCCCGTGCCCACTTCACCAGACTCATGGAGTTCAATGCCGGTTACACCCGCGATCTCACAGGCGATAAAGAGTCCACTGCCTGATCCTTTGGAGAAACCATGGGAAAATATCTTTTCCTTATTCCTGAGGGGAATACCGCAGCCATCGTCCTCGATTATGAGAATGCCACCATCATCTGTCTCTGCAAATCGTACGACAAGTGTTGTCGCCCCCTGTGCATGCCGGGTATTCTCAACAATGGTTCTGATGACTTCTGCAAAGAGATAGTCGGCATACACTTCCACCATCGGGGACTCGTTCCGGTAGATAAGTCCCAGATTATCCATGCCGGTGACGATTTCATCGGCAAGATAATGGATGTTCAGCCATTCCGGCGGTTCCGTCCCAAGCATATCGTAAATGCGGGTTCGGTTAATCTGGCGGTTGATGGTCTCAGACATCTCATTTATTTTACCCGCCATCACCACCATCTCGTCCACCGTGTACTCGCTAGTCATCATCTCCTCGGAATAGAAGAGCAGGCCCTGTATCTGGTTGAGAATATCATGCCGGGTCATACCCGCCAGGAGACTCAGTTTCCGGTTTGCCTCACGGATGGCCGATTCTGCCTGTTTTTTGTCCTGCACATCACGGATGATGCCCACCACCCGCTGGGGACGCCCGGTGCTGTCATACTCTACCGCCTTTCCTTCCAGAGCAAACCAGTTCCATGTGCCATCGGCGGTTCGCATTCTTAGTTCAGACTCAAATTCAGTGATACTTCCACTCATGAGAGCAAGGCTGACGCCATCATAGGTGAGACGATCATCCGGATGAATGAGCCCACACCATACATCCAAAGAGACACAGGATGGAGAGGAATGCGGCCCCCCGGGAGAAAGTATTGCATAGACATCCTCACTCATGCTGAAGATCTCCTTTTCCATGTCATAATCCCAGATACCAACCCGTGCGGCGTCAATTGCAAACCGGAGAAATTCCTCACTCTCGGTGAGCGATTCGATGAATGCATGCTGTAGGGTATTGTCACGCATGATGAGCAGGAGATAGGTATTCTCCTGATGGGTAAACAGGGAGACCGATGCTTCTGTATGGATGGCACCCCCCTCCTTTGTGGAAAGGGAAAGTTCTGCGGGACTGTGTCCGGAAGAAGTCTCACCGGGTTCCAGGAACCGCTGAAATATCCGCTGGCCCTCTATCGCTCCCCGGGAAAAGAGCAGGGGGAAAATATTTTTCCCCGTGACCTCCGCTGCACTGTACCCAAACATCTCTTCTGCAGCAGTATTCCATATCCGGATGTCATAGGCGTCATCCAGCAAAACAAACGCCTCACAGGATGATGAGAAGAGTTTTTCAAACATCTCCCGGTGTTCAGAGAGTTCCCCTATTTTCTCATGCTGGGGTGAAATATCCTGAACAGATGCGATATACAGGGATGTATCCGGAATTGGCCGGAGTGAGATTACTGCAGGGATTGTAGCGCCATTTTTTGTTCTGACGGAAATTTCATGGTTCACAAACGGGAACGCCCCACTTCCTTTCGCCACGCCTTCCTCTTTTGCAATGGCCAAAAGGGAGGGGTCTTCAACAAACTCCACCCATGTCAGGTTCCTGAGTTCACCTGCAGATATACCCAGTATTCGTTCTATCTCCGGGTTTGCATGGACAATACGATCATCCCGATCGATGATCATAAGGCCAGTTCCTGACCTCTCGAAGGCGGTCAGGTAAAGGTTGGGGGAACACAGCCGTTCGTCCTCCGGAGAGCGTCCCCCCGGAATATCACGGGCAACAACCTGGATACACGACTCGCCCTGCAGTACAATCGGAGAGCATTCCAGCGCCAGCACCGCCCCACTGCCGGTGTGCGACACCACCCTCGCCGTAAACCGGACACAGCCATCTTCAATGGCCGACCGAATCTCTGACTCCGGTTCATATTCCCCGTCAGAAACGAGAAACGAAAAGAGATTATGGCCTATCACGGAACGTTTCGGCTGACCGAGGAGGGCCGCGAAGCGTTCATTGGTGTCAAGCACCACACCGTCATTGTCTATGACAATGAACCCGTCACTGGCCGCCTCAAAGAATGAACGGTATTTCTTCTCCATTTCACGGATGGCTTCTGATACACGATCCGTCCGCCGAACCTCTGTGACGGCCCGTGAAATGGAGAGGACAGCAGATTTCTCCTGGTACTTTATTACAGTAGCATATACCTCAACCGGAAATACCCGTCCGTCCCGTGTGATATGCAGGTTTTCAAATGTGCCCCCCCCGTTTTTCAGAAGTGAGGCATGCCGGGCCGGTGTCGATTCACGACATTTCGGCGCGACAATGTCGTCAATCCTAAGTTTGAGCAGCTCTTCTCTGGCGTATCCAAACTTCTGGCAGGCCGAATCATTTGCTTCCAGTATCCTCCGGTCCGCATCAGCGATGAAGACAGCTTCATCTCCTGCTGCAAAAAGGATGTTGCCTTCTGAAGAAAAACCTCCTAACGGGATCGTCTCCCCCCCTGTCGTCTGGCCAGAATAATCGGACTCCATTTCCTGATAAACCCCCTGTCAATCAGTTAATAATATCCGTATTCCGGATACTATAAACATTCTGTTCGGAAAGGCAACCGATTATATAGTAAATAATACCGGAAATTAAATGTATCAGACAGATTCAGATAAAAAAAATATTTTTTCCGTAAACAGAAATGACAGGTCCTGAATGGGGCGGGATATATTTTTGAAATCTCCATCATCAGATAAACCAGCCCCCGGTATCCTGCATTCCTTCTGCCATACTCCCGGGGTGAACATCCCCAGGATAGTTCTCATTTGGAAAAGGGAGGAGGAGAAAGAGGCACTGCCATCCCCATCATTCAATTCGCTGTTTTCTGCATATTCCCCCCCTTTTTTTACCGGATTTCCACACGTGTGCCTTCCACCATGAAGTAAACCTTCTCTGCCATAATACAGGCATGATCACCAGCTCGTTCCAAGTGGCGTGAGGATGTGATAC
>Ga0075124_10000126_pt1 | contig 34169 bp, 29 predicted proteins | sample AntAceMetag02UKS_FD_69809 | JGI IMG/M metagenome (GOLD analysis project Ga0075124, IMG submission 69809) | Saline lake microbial communities from Ace Lake, Antarctica - Antarctic Ace Lake Metagenome 02UKS | ecosystem: Environmental > Aquatic > Non-marine Saline and Alkaline > Saline | place... | reverse complement strand
GACAGGTGGTAGGATGGCCCGTAGCGGATGATGAGCGGCGCCCACCTGATGACACCATCGATGTCGAGCGCGAAATTAACGAATCCGCTGGAGTTCGCCCTGGAGGAAAGCTTCATAATGTTCGGCTTTACGCCGAAGGCGACGGGGATGCCGCTCTCGTCGACGTTCTTCGAGAGCCTCTTGATGAACGGCCCGGTGGTGATCGAGAGGGCCTCCCTGTCCCGCTCCTTCTCCTCCGGGGTGACGTGTTCTATTTCATCGGGCGAGAGGAAGAAAAAGTAGCCGAGGACAACATTGCCCACTTTCGATATCGATTCCGCGAAGGCCGCGTCTGTGTCCGATTCGGCCAGCGCTTTCTCGAGTGTATCCCTGAACTCCGGTCCTTTCCCGGCTGTTTCTCCCAGGCCGGTGCGGTCGAATTCATCAATGAGCGTCCGCGCCTGGGTTAGCGCCGGGTTATTATCCGGTGATGCGAAGACGACATCCATGCCGATTGCAAGCGCGCCTCTTTCCTTGAGTGTCTCCAGGAGTGTTCCAATGGTAGATCGCGGCCAGGGCCACCTTCCCAGCCTGTCTATTGATTTCTGGTCGATGGCCGCGATAGCAATTGGATTGCCGGGACTGATCGGGCCCCGTATCCTGAACCTGAGGTCCAGCGTTTTCAGCTCCAGTACGTCCAGAAGTTCAGCGCCGAGAAAGTAGAATGAGAGAGAGATAAAGAGGGCGAGCATCCCGATAAGGAAGCCGATGAGTTTCGGTTTACGACCCGGGCGCGTTGAAAACATCGATGCCATCTTATACCTGGTAAGTTGCCATGTCAATATCTGCGGCAAGCTGAGGCAAATATTTTTCCGGATTTTTCAGTGAAAAAGAAGAAGGGCTTATGCTTTGACAAATTAATTGATGTCCGTTCTGCACTTTATAAGTCGCCGCCATGTAAATCTCCTCATCAGGGATGGTCAAAATGCACGAAATGGTGAAATGTATATAAAATCGATTATCAATTCACTTTATATATGTCAGGAAAAAAATATCGGGTTTGTGCGCCATTCCGCATTACTTACCCGGCGAGGGAAAATTTGACTTGCAATAAGTGCCTATAATTGTATCATGGCACTAATTATTTTAATGCTTCGGAATCTCAATAAATTCGTATTTTTTATTCAAACACGCATAGCGCCCCGGCAGGGCGGAAAAGAGAGGTCTTATAGTGAAAGCGGTAGCCCGTAGTGTTGTTATAATCGTATTGGCTTTGGTGATTTCGTCATTTTCCGTTGCGGCCCAGGAGGTTGGCTACGTCGCCAATATGCGTGGCGCCGTGGAGGTCATGCGTCAGGACGCGAAGGCGTGGAAGCCCCTGGCAATTAAAGGCCTTGTTTACCTGAACGACTCCGTGAGGACCAAGCCTCAGTCGAAGGTAAACCTTGTTTTCAAGGACGGGTCGGAGCTCAACCTCGGACATAACAGCGAGGTCAAGATCACCGAGTTCCATTATAACCCCGCCGAAAAGCTGCAGCAGTCGTCTTTCCAGGCAGCGCGCGGTATCATGAGGGCCAAGGTCGGGAAGCTGAAGAGCCCCAAGTCCAGGTTCGAGATAAAAACGGCCACGGCAATATGCGGCGTCATGGGAACGGAATACGTTGTCGAGATACCCGGGGCCGGCCTCACCAGGAGCACCTGTTTAAAGGGAGATGTCGTCGCGAAGAGCAGCAATCCTAAGATTGCCGGCGAGACGAAGATAGGTTCGAGCCAGGCTTGTGAGATCCCCGCGGGCAAAGCTCCCGGACCGGCTAAGGATGTCGGCAAGATTACTACGCTTGCGCTTGTCGAGAGTACGACAATAGTGCGGGCGGGCGCCGGTGCCCTGGGAGGAACTTCCATGGCGACCAAGGCCGCAATCGTGGGCGGCGGCGCCGCGGTGGTGGGCACGGGTATCTCCGTCCCGATAGGAGTAAACGAAGCCCAGAGAAGCAGTAAAAGGGACCATGACCGGAGGAAGAGGCACAGGGAGTACTACCTGGAGGAACAGCGAAAGCAGCAGGCCAGTCCTAGTTAGAATTTCTCCTTATAATTAACGGAGAACTTCCTGAACATTGCGGAGAAAGGGCGTTCGATTGAACGCCCTTTCGTTTGTAGGGTCCCCCTTTATTCCTGTATAATGGGCGGAATCTCGGAGTTGATGTTAGTGAGTGTGACACCATGAGAAGCTATCGCTTCTTCCCCTGTCTGTTTTCCTGCCTTGCGCTGGTTGCGGGTTGCGCCGGAGGCTCGATCGACCGTATAAACGAGGCCCGGTTTCATGACGGGGGAGGGGGCCAATCCTGCGAGGTGGTTGCGAGGGACGGAGAACTGATTCCGGCGAGCGCCCCTCCCTATCTGGGAGTCGCTGCGAGGGAGGAGCCCCGTTTACTCTGGGGTAAGGGTTATGTCATCGGGCCGGAGGACCTGCTGGAGATAACGGTGTTCGAGGTCCCCGAGCTCAGCAAGTCGGTGCGGGTGGAAGGGGACGGGACGATAAACCTGCCCCTCCTGAGGGATATAAAGGCCAAGGGCAAGACTGCCGGGGTCCTCCAGGATGAGATTACCGAACTTCTCGAGGAAAAGTATCTCCATGACCCGCAGGTCAGCGTCTTCGTCAAGGAGTACAAGAGCAAGAAGGTGTTTGTAGTTGGCGCCGTTAACAAGCCCGGGTCTTATCCCATCACGAAGAAAGTTAATACTCTCATAGACTTCATGTCCCAGGCCGAAGGTCTGACGGAGGAGGCCGGGTTTACCCTTTTTCTAATCCGCGCGGGGGCGAGCAGCGACTCGACCGTTTACCAGATCAGCTACCAGCTGAAGAGAGGCAGGGGAAGCGCCGGCATGCTGGCTCCTCCCATAGTCGTGGATCTCCATCAGCTTCTGGAAAGGGGCGACCAGTCGCTCAATCATTACCTCCAGCCCGGCGATATCATCAATATCCCGCCCGCCCTCCCGTTTTTCGTTACCGGTGAGGTGCAGAAACCGGGGCAGTACAGCCTGACGAGGGATTTTACAGTTCTTCAGGTGGTCCATCACGCGGGGGGACTGACGAACATGGCGTGGCCCCGGAGCGTCCGTATCGTACGGCGCGACGAGACGGGTAAGAAGCACCGCATCCACTTCAACCTGAGCAAGCTGGAAACAGGTAAGGCCGAAGACACATTTATCCAGGGCGGAGATCTGGTTGTCGTCCCGAAGAACCATTTCAAGGCTTTCATGGTGGGCTTTATCCAGTTTGTGGGGATGGTGGCAGGCGCAAGCTTCGCGATATAGTTATGGATGACGAGAGGATAAAGGGAGTTCTGCCGCAAGGAGGACAGGTCGTGAGGTCTTCCCGCGATATCACCTACGGGCCCGTCTACCCGGATTTTGCCCCGGAGCCCGAAGGTCCGCACCTGAGAGATTACTGGAGGGTAATCCTCAAGCGGAAGGGGGTGATCGCCGCCTTCTTCATCATCCTCGTCTCGATAGTGACTATAGCTTCCTTCGTGATGCGGCCCGTTTTCAGGGCCACGACGACCGTCAAGATAGAGAAGGAGAATCCCAACGTCCTCTCCTTCGAAGAAGTTATGGCCATCAATGCCGACATGAGCGATTTCTACGGGACCCAGTACAAGATTATCCAGAGCCGTGCTGTCGCCCGTAAGGTGATCGACAAGCTGGATCTTGCCCGCAACCCCGAGTACTCGAAGCTGCTGGAGGGAATCCTCGCGAGTGAGAAGCCGGACAAGCAAAGAAGGGCTGAAGAAGCTCTCTTGAAAGCTTTTCAGAATAGCGTGGAGGTGAGTCCTTTTAAGGACAGCAGGCTTGTGAACGTGAGCTTCACTGCACATGATAAACAACTCACTGCGGATGCCGCCAACGCCGTCGCACGCGCCTACATCGATCTCAACTTCGAGGACAAGTACTCCGCCACGGAGCAGGCAAGGGAGTTCCTCTCATCGAAGCTCGATGAGCTGAAGCTGCGCGTGAAGGAGTCGGAGAGGTTTCTGCAAGAGTACAGCAAGGGGAAAGATATTTTGGGCCTCGACGAGAAGCAGAACATTATCGTCGAGAAGCTGAACGAGCTGAACAAGGAGCTTGCCGCGGCTGAATTCGACAGGATGAAGGCGGAGGCGAGTTACAGGGAGACAATCGGCAAGAAGCCCGATGAGATCCCCGCCGTTTTGAACAACAACCTGGTCCAGGAGTTGAAGGGCGACTACCAGGAGCTTGAAAGGGAGTACAACGAGAAGTCAAAAAAGTTCAAGCCTGCATATCCCGCGATGGTCCGTCTTCAGCACAAGATGGACCAGGAAAAGGAGATGATCCGGAAGGAGATTGCCAACGTTATCGAGGGCGTAAGACACGAGTACAAGGCCGGCCTCGCACGGGAGAAGTCCGTGAGGGATGGTCTCGAAAAGCAGAAGGCCGAGGTGCGGAAGCTGAACGAGAGCGCCATTGAGTACGGCATCCTGAAGAACGAGGTGGATACCAACCGGGGGATCTACAACGCGATGCTCCAGAGGACGAAAGAAGCGTCAATCGCCGCGGGCCTCAAAGCCGGGAACATCACCGTCCTCGATAAAGCCGATGTGCCAGTGAGGAAGTACAGGCCCAGGAGAAAATTGAACGTCCTGCTCGGCATGATACTCGGCCTTATAGGCGGCGTCGGCCTCGCTTTCTTCCTCGAGTATCTGGACAACACGATTAACACGCCTGATGAAGTGGAGAGGGTTTTTCATCTCCCCTCGATAGGCGTCATACCCGCCCTTGCCAGCGTCCTGCCGGCAAAGGGCGTCAGGCTCCTTACGGGTGGTGGCGGGAAGCAGGAAGGCCCCATCGAGACCGTGAGCCATGCCGACGCTCGTTCGATTATCTCCGAGTCCTATCGCTCCGTCAGGACTTCCCTTCTCCTCTCCGACGGGAAATCGTCGCCGAAGACCCTCCTGGTCACAAGCAGCCAGCCCGGCGAGGGAAAGACCACTGCCTCGGTCAATATCGCAATTACTTTCTGCCAGACGGGCTTGAAGGTTCTTCTGATCGACGCCGACCTGAGGCGGCCGGCTTGTCACAGGGCCCTTGAACTGGACAATTCCAGGGGGCTCTCCGATTACCTGAAGGGAAACCCGGCATGGAAGGAGCTTGTCAGGCCAACGCACATCGAGAATCTCTCCGTCCTGACCGCCGGCCCCGTGACTCACAAGTCCGGCGACCTCCTTATGGGCGGGGGAATGCGCGCCCTGCTCGCTGATGCGGTGTCCGAGTTCGATCACATCATACTGGATTCAGCGCCCGTAATCGGCTTTTCGGACAGCATTATTTTATCCACCGTGGTTGACGGTGTGGTCCTCGTGGTTGAAGGAGGTGTAACTGCCAGGGACATCGTTCGCAGGGCCAAGGCGCTTTTAAAGGAGGTCAACGCGACCATCTTCGGCGTGATTATTAATAACGTGGATGTGGACAGGGACCCTTACTACTATTACCAGCATTATTACTACTACAACTATGGTGAGGAAGGCAGGGGGAAGCGAAGGAAGCGGAAATTCACCCGGGATAAGACAGTCAAGGAGAAGGTATAGAAGGACTTTCCACGTTTTTTTTCAAGGATTTTTCTTCCTCGTTGGACAATAGTTATTATGGAGCCGGCGTCTCGATTAAAAGAATCCTCTCTCCCCCTTGAGGGGGAGAGAGTTAGAGTGAGGGGGTGTATCCTCACAACCCCTCACCCTGCCCTCTCCCCTTGGCAAAGGGAGAGGGTAATAGAGGGAATAGAACATATAGTAATTGAGAATTGAACATTGAAAATTGAGCATTGAAAATTGAAAATTGAGCATTCTTTAATCGATCTTCACTGCCACATCCTTCCCGGCATAGACGATGGGCCGCGGACGATGGCAGAATCTTTGGAAATGTGCCGCGTCGCCCTTTCCGACGGGATAAAAACGATTGTCGCATCGCCTCACGTCATGAGCCCTCTCCATGTCTCCCCGGACCCCGATCGTATAACCGATGCTTTGACAGGGTTGATGGAGTGCGTGGATTCCGGCCTGGAGATAGTGCCCGGCGCGGACGTTCATGCTGTTCCGGAGATACTCGACAGGCTAAAGATGTCGAGAGAGGGTCTCACTGTAAACGGCGGAAGATACATTCTCCTTGAGTTCTCGGTTTTCTTGACACCCGCCGTGATGAGCGGTTTCATCGATAGGCTGCTCGCCGAGGCTGTTATTCCCATAGTTACTCACCCGGAGAGGAATCCCGCCATTCAGGACAATCCCGGTCTTTTATTCGATCTCATTCAGTGTGGCGCCATGGCCCAGATCACGGCGATGAGCGTTACGGGAGGCTTCGGAGAGAAAGCTGAATCCACGGCGTTCGCCCTCATGAAGAACAATCTCGCGCATATTATCGCCTCGGACGCCCATGACTCAAGGAAGAGGCCCCCGGTTTTAAGCGAGGCTGTTGCATTGGCAGAAGAGGTCGTAGGCGGGGAGAGGGCGCGCTCTATGGTCGTGGATTATCCGCGGGCCGTGATAGAGGATATGAAGATAGAGGACCTTCCTTCTCCCACCAGGCCGAGGAGGAAGCGCCGCAGGATATTCAAAACACATAAACAGGTTTTGGCCGGAATCAGAAAAGAGGCTGGATAAAGTGGTTCTGGATGCAAGGAGCGTAGAAGATCCATCGCATGTCGTTGCGAGCCCTGTCAAAGATCCTGATCACTTCGGCTATGCTCAGTATAAACTCCGCAGAAGGGCGAAGCAGGGTGCGTAGTCCTGAGCGCAGTCGAAGGGCGGCAATCTATAAAGGGAGTTTATAATGCCTGAAAGAAGCAGAGATTGGCTGAGACAAGCGAGGAGGGATCTGGAGCATGCGAAACTCTCGGCTTGGGGGGAAGATTTCGAGTGGGCCTGCTTCAGTGCTCAACAAGCAGCCGAGAAAGCAGTGAAGGGACTATATATAAGCTTGAAAGGAGAGGCCTGGGGCCATTCGGTTACCCAGCTCCTCAGCAACCTGCCCGGCGCCATCGAGATTCCAGAGGGCTTGATTGAAAAGGCGAAGGAGATAGATAAGCACTATATTTTTAGCCGGTATCCAAACGGTTTTGATGTGGGGATACCTGCGGACTATTACACAAGAGCGGAAGCAGAGAGGGCTATTGAATATGCGGAAACAATCCTCGCATTCTGTGAAAATAAGGTTCGTTGATAAGGAAGCAGTTTTCCGGGGTCTGTCGCGGTACCTGGATGAGCTGAAGGAAAATCACCCCGAGGTCGAGGCGGTCGGCCTGTTCGGGTCTTATTCCACGGGCGATTATTCAGTAGGCAGCGATGTTGACCTCTTAGTAATTCTGAAGGATTCTCCCATCCCTCTGCCGGATAGGATTGTCGCATTTCTTCCAACGCGTTTTCCCGTAGGCGTGGATGTTTTTCCTTATACTGTTGAGGAATTGAGGCGGATGAATAGCGAAGGCAATTTCTGGATTAAACATGTTCTCGGGGAAGTTAAGTGGCTCCATGGAGAAAAATTCATACATAAAAATTCTTTATCCTGTTAATCCAGTCTAATGCTTTTTAAAATAGGCTGTTGAAGTGTTTTTCTGATATTTATGAATAGTAGGGGCTAGGAGTGTGTCCGAGTAATTGTCATTTTGGTTATCATCATTGTCATTGCGAGGAGCTTAGCGACGAAGCAATCTCATCACGTTGTATGAGAGAGGGTTCTGTTGAGGTCTAGAGATTGCTTCGCCCCTCCGGGGCTCGCAATGACAGGATTATGTAAGGTTATTTTTAAGACGGCACACTAACACGTTACACGCTAATAATGAACCTGCCACATAACACATTACACATTACACGTCTTAGCTGCATTGACAGAGTAATCTGGTTCTGCCTCATTTTTCTCCTTGTCTTCGTGCCCCTATCTTTCGGCGGCAACGTGTACTGGGCCCGGACGGTGATGGAGGTCCTTGCATTTTTTTCCCTGGGCCTTTTTCTTATAAAGAACGCCTTTATCCAGCCTTCCCGTTTCCGGTTCCCCCTCCTATGCCCTGTTTTTTTATTAGTCGTCCTTGTGGTCCTGCAGCTTGTCCCTCTTCCTGTGTCAGTGCTGAAGGTTCTTTCACCCGGAGCTTATGATATTTACTCGGAGTACCTGCCGCATGTGCCCGGGGTGGCGGGGTTGCGGACGTTGAGTTTATGCCCGGCGGCTTCCGCTCACCGGGCCGTCGAGCTTGCGGCGTACCTATCAATATTCTTTCTCGTCGTAAATATGGCGAAGACCAGAAAGGATATCAATCGCCTGGTATTGGTCATAATCCTCGTTGGATGCTTCGAGGCGTTTTATGGCCTCATCGAATATTTTAGCGGGTCCCAGCATATCCTCTTCTACAAAAAGAAGTGGTACCTTGAATCCGCCACGGGAACCTTTATTAACAGGAACCATTTCGCGGGCTATCTGGAGATGGTGGTTCCCCTTGTCCTCGGCCTGGCTCTCAGCGCGGTTCCCCATTTAAGGAACTGGAGGGCAAGTTTGAAATGGATGGCGGGGGAGAGGGTTAACCTTGTCGCCCTGGGCTTTTTCGCTGTTATCGTCATGTCTCTCGCCATTATCTTCTCCCGTTCAAGGGCGGGCATCCTGAGTTTCGCGGCCTCGATGGTGTTTCTTGGTTGTCTCTTTGCCGGTGAGTGGGGCTCAAGGTCGAAGCTGTGGATCATCGTCTCAATCCTCGTTATTGTCTTGCTGGCAGGTGTCTGGATGGGCCTGGATGTCGTGACCGAGCGGTTTGCCGGTCTCGCCGACACAGCTCATCTCGGGGACTCCGCCGGCGGCAGGTGGATTATCTGGAAGGCTTCTCTCGGTCTTGTTAAGGAGTATCCCATCTTTGGATGCGGTCTCGGGGCATTTGTCTCCGTCTTTCCAGTCGTCCAGCCGGCTATCATAAGCAACGCCATTTACGACCACGCACACAACGACTACCTGGAGTTCCTGGTTGAGTTCGGCATTGTGGGCCTGGTCTGTCTGATCTGGATTCTTGTCCTGATCGTGAGGAAGGCGGTTGCACTTCTGAGGGCCGAATCCACGCCGTATGCCAGGGGTCTCACAGCGGGCATAGCCGCTTCGATGCTGGCCATTCTTCTTCACAGCTTCACCGACTTCGGCCTCCACATGCCGGCCAACGCCCTTGTCTTCGCCGTACTTATAGGAATCTTGTTCTCCATGGAACCCGGAGGAACCAATGGCTCCTCCCAGCTTTAATAATAAATTTGCGAACGAAGTGAGCTAATTTATATGAGGAAATTCGTAGCCATATTGATTTGCGCCATTCTGGCCTTCCTCGTCTATTTTTCTATCAGGCAAGCTATTGCGCAGAGGGCGTTTCTTTCCGCGAAGAGGATCATGAAAGAAGAGCCCGCCGTCTCGAGAGAGACGATCAGGGAGTACGGTGAAGCCCTGGCTCTTATGGAAAAGGCTGTCCGTCTGAACCGAAGCGATTCATCATATCACAGAGGGCTGGGTGATCTTTATCTCAGGTATCTTCCCTACGCAATCAAACTGAATATGGCGGGCGGGGAAGGCTCCGTCGATGTCGGTGACCGGAAACTTAACACGCCGCAGATCCTCATGCTGGCGAAGGACGAGTTCCTCAGGGCGGAAGAGTTCGAGCCGACTGATTCTGTTTCCCATCTCAGGGTTGCTTCCATCAACCAGTTCCTTTCATCATCTTTCCAGGGTGAGAAGCTGGCATCGGAGGCCCGGAGCGAGTTTCTCAAGGCACAAAGCCTCTATCCCGATTCTCCGTATTACAGCTATATAACAGGATTATTCCTACTCGAGAACGGGGAGAGGCAGGAGGCGATACCCTATTTTCAAAAGGCGATCGATGGGGATAGCCGGATGGCTTACAGCATTATTGTCGCCCTCGGCGATAGCGGCATGAAAGCGGATAACATCAAAAAAATTCTCCCGCGAGATGCACGGGCATACCTGGACTTTGCCGTTTATCTTCTGGAAGAGAATAATCCTGTGGGCGCCGATGGGGCATATAGGGAGGCTATGTCAATCCGCTTATTAACGCCGGAGGAGATAGAATATTATGCGTCCAATCTCACTAGACTAGGCTATTATCAGCGGTCGATCGATATGTGGAAGAATGTTCTTAAAGTGAGACCCGATTATTATTGGGTCTATGCGAGGATAGGAGATGCATATTTCAGTCTCCAAGATTGGAAGCAAGCGTATGAGTATCACAGCACGGTTCTTGAGAAATGCCCCTGGACGACCAAGACTTTGAATGCCAGGTCTAATTACCTTATCAGCAGGGCTCATGATAGCATGAACAGCAGAAATTTCATTAAAGCGCAGAAGGATATCGAAACCGCACTCAGAAATGATCCTCAAAATCCGGGTGCCTATCTGGCTGCAGCCATTTTAGAGGTAAAGCAAGAGAGAAATTTGAATATCGCCGAGAATAATTTAAAAAAAGCTATCGCTATTAATCCTGCTGAACCCATGGTCTATTACTATATGGCTATGGTTAAAGGAAAACAGGGAGAGTATTTAAACGCCTCCCTTTTCTGGAAAGAATGTCTTAAAAGAACTCCGGAAAATCCTCGATTTCACCTCGGATTGGCAGAATCTTATGTAAAGCTGGGCAGGTGGGGAGAGGCAAGAAAAGCTTCTGCCCTGGCTTTACAGCTTGCCGGCGATGACCGTGATGTAAGTAGGCGGGCGACTGCCATCCTTTCAAGGGAATAAAAAAGTCCCTTCTCTACAGAAACACCAAGCTATCCTGTTATGTCAACAGCGCAACGAGTTATTAAAAACACTTTTTTACTTGTTATTGCCAGGTTGACAGGTCAACTTTCCTCACTGGTATATTTTGCAGTCATAGCCCATTTTCTCGGCGTAAGGGATTTTGGTACATACGCCTTGATAATGGCTCTCTATGCGATATTCCAAATGCTTAGTTTTTTCGGAATGCATAATTATCTTGTAAGGGAGGTCTCTCGGGATAAGGAGAAGGCAGGGGCGTATTTAGCCAATTCTATCCTGGCGAAGCTTTTTCTGGTTATACCCGTATTCGTTATCATGGTTGCGAGTGTCCATTTTCTTAATTATCCCCCAATTGTCATAAGGTGTACTCTCGCGCTTGGAATTGCCCTCTTGATGGATACCTTATCCCATGTTTTCGATTCTTTCTTCCAAGCATATGAGAGAATGGGTTTTTTGACTCTGATATCGTTCTTGACGAGTTGCGTAATCCTTGCAGCGGGGTGCTCGGTCCTTTATTTCGGTGGAGGAGTCATGGCTCTGGTCTGGGTCTTTATCTTTTCCAGGGGATTCTACTTCGTGATTTCTTTCCTCTTTTTGTACCGATATATTGTCAGACCTAGGGTAACGTTTGAATTAAGCGCCGTCCGCGCAATCTTAAGGGCGACAACCGTTTTTGCGGGTGCTTCTATTCTCGCAGCTCTTTTCCAGAGGGTGGATACCATAATGATTTCAAAGTTCTGGGGGGAGGGGGAGGTTGGTTTATACAACGCCGCCTACAAGCTGATGCAGTCGGGCTGGATATTTATTTTGGCATTTATGGTGTCGGTTTACCCCATTTTCTCCCGGCACTATTCGGAGGGAAAGGCCGGAATATCCAATATTTTCAGCCTGTCCGTGAAATGCCTTGTCTCACTTTTCTTGCCGGTTGCGGTAATTGCCTCGATTCTTTCTGTTCCCATTATAACAACTGTGTTCGGAGAGGAGTTCACTGCCTCGGCGGCTATCCTTGCCATCATAGTATGGGCATTGATTCCTTTCTCCGTTGAGCAAGCTTCGGGCAGGGTCCTGTTTGCAGCTGGTGAACAGAGAATTGTCCTTCGAACCCTGGTTATTGGAACCCTCTCCAATGTCGTTCTGAACCTCCTTCTCATCCCTCGGTATATGGCTATCGGCGCCGCTGTTGCCACGGTTGCCTCGATCAGCGTTGTGATGGTTTTAAACCTCTCGTATCTCTTAAACCGTCTTGTAAAGGTAAACATGGTTGGTGTGTTGCTGAAGCCTTCCTTTGCTGTATTTCTGTCATGGTTTTTAGCGCGCTATATGATTGGGCTGGAAAGACCTTTTCTTCTAGCGACGGCGGTTCTGTTCCTGTATCTGCCTTTCCTGATATTTTTTCGAGTGTTTAGCAGAGAGGAAATATCTTTCATTCCTGCTATGATATTTATGCGGTTAAAGGAAGGTGACGTAGGGGATGATCCGCAGGTCTGAGCGGAATGCTATGAGATTAGCGGGCTCACGGCTTGATTTTATTATAATGGGATACAAGATATGATGTCTGGAAAAGATAAAAATTTTTTCTGGGGCCTCCTTAGCAAGGAGGAGATGGAGAGGATGCTGGGCCTTGCCGCGGCACATGGTTACAGGGATGCGATGGTAAGGGTATTGGAGGAAAAGGAATATCTCGTTCGTTATGCCCTTGACGAGGGGCGGGCGGATTTCAAGTACCTCTTGCCCATTACTCTGAAAAGCAGGGTTCTGGATATTGGTTGCGGTCTGGGTTCTGTAAGTATCTCCATTGCTAGAAATGCCGGTTTTGTGTGCTCGATAGATCCTTGCCACGCCAGTCTGGAGTTTGTTGCTCTTCGAGCGCACCAGGAGAACATACGCAATATAGGAATAATGCAGTGCGAAGTTCTGGATCACGGAAGGCTGCCTTTTCGTTCCTCATCTTTCGATGTAGTTATTCTTAATGGTGTTCTGGAGTGGATCGGCTCCAGTCTCACGGAGCCTCCAGCGGAAATCTGCCAGTTCAAGGCGCTCAAGGAAATATTTCGCGTCCTTAAGCCCGGGGGATCTCTTTATATCGGAATTGAGAACAGGTATGGGTATCCGCTATTTCTGGGACAGAGGGATGGACATACCAAGCTCAGGTTTGTGACTCTCTTGCCGCGGAAGATAGCTAATTTGTACTCAATTTTAGTAAGAAGGATTCCTTTCAGAAACTACACATATTCTTATTGCGGATACAGCAGGCTTCTTGAGAATGTTGGTTATTCCTCTATAAGGTTTTTCTGTCCGCTTGCTTCATATCAAACGCTCGAATATATGCTCCCCTTGGATAGGCGTGATATTTTCAGATATTTTCTGAAAAGGATCGCCGTATATCATAAAGGCGGTTCCCTAAAGGCAAGATGCCGATCTTGTCTCGCCATGTTTCTTTCTTTCTGTGGCCTGTACAAGTACTTAGTTCCTTCATTCGGAATCGTAGCGAGAGTAGAAAAATGATCGAGCTGGTACGAGATATTGTTAAAGAGCAATTGGGAACTGAAGGGGAGAAGAGTGATTTCGACCTTTTGAAGCTCAAGAGCAGGAGGGGTCGTCATTACTTAACAAACTACCTTATTTTTGGTCCGGGTAATCATCCAATCTATTTTCTTAAAGTTGGGTGGGAAGCACGATATTTCGAAAAGGTCAGAAAGGATTACAATGGCCCGGTTGAAGTGAGGCGCAGGGTTCAGGATTCTGAATTTTTAGCGGGCGTACCGGATCCGCTTTATATAGGTGAGCATGAAGGTAAACTCCTTTCATTCTTCCGTGCTTTTGAAGGTGTCAGGCTTATTAACAAATTAAAGCAAGATGATGGCCCACTTGCTCGCCGTAACTGGGATTTGCTTCTGAAATGCATGGATTTTTTATGCGCTTTCCAGAGGCTCTTGAAATGTGAAACCATTTTTATTAATGATCTTGAATTTGATGAGCGCGTGCTTGCTTATTTGAATAAGTGTGCCGCGCTTTTAGCAAATAGCCGCGCGGGAAACAAGGTCCTCGAGGATGTGCAGATGATAAGGGGAATCGGCCTTCCCCTGGTAATGTCTCATGGTGACTTTAATATTTACAATTTCATAAAGTCCCCCGGAACACTTTTTCTTCATGATTGGGAGGAGGTTACGTGTAAAGACCTTCCGTTTTACGATCTGTTTAGTCTCTTTTTTGTGTATATATTCTTTTTTTCCTCATCTATAGAGCGAACAGTACCGGAGACATACTTATCTTCTCCCATCTTGAGAAATGGTTTAAGTTATTATTGTGACTCCATGGGCATCGATATTGATATAGCAAGAGTGTATTTGCCCGTTTTCTTGGCGAGAGCGCAGCTTCAACTTCGCGATGAAGATAACTCCCTTAGAAGTGATCTTCCCTGGGCGAAGATATTGCTTGCGTATTCTGGAGGCGTTGGAGAATGGTGAGGGGCGCCGCAGGATTGTGGGATAAGTTTTGGAAGAAGGAACGTGAACATGAAGAACTTTATTTGCCTCACCATTTCCTCTTAAATGCTATACATAATTCGGTGCGGGTTAAGGGGAAAAAAGTCCTGGAAGTTGGGGGTGGAAGGGGGGCGGACAGCTTCAAATTGGTCTCGGAAGGGGCCTGGAGTACAGCAATAGATCGCTCGTGGAACAGTATTCGACTGATCAGTTCGAGAACTGCCAGTCAGGGAGTCAAAATCCGGCTGGTCATGGCTGACGCTCGATACCTTCCCTTCAAGTCCGGTACCTTTGACCTGATATCTCATCAGGGTTTCCTTGAGCATTTCCGTGATCCCGTCCCCTATTTAAAACAACAGATCAGGCTGTTGAAGCCTTCAGGATATGTGGTCATCAGTGTGCCTCAGAGATACAACATTTATACTTTAAAGAAGAGGTTATTTATTGCCCTTAATAAATGGCCTTTTGGATGGGAGGCTTCGTTTAGCCTTAGCGGCCTGAGAAAACTCTTGAAGAGATGCGGTCTGGAAGTGGTAAATCAGCTGGGTTCAGGTTTTGACGGGGGCTTTTTGGACATGATCGTCCGCTACTTTCACTGGAGGGGGATGAAAAGGTTTGGCAAACCCGTTATTCCTGAACGAATAGGTAATGCTATCGAGAATTTCTGGAAATGGATCGAGAAGAGCCGGTTAGGGGGCGCCTTCTTCCTCCATTTAGGTTTGCAATTATGCATCGTTGCTCAAAAGAAGACAACTCTCCGGATCGACAATGGTGGTACCTTCCTTCATCATGAATAAGGCCATCCAGGCGGTGGTTATTGTCTTTATGGCTGTTTTCATTGCAGGAGTTATACATTATTTGGAGGGGAAGTGGTTTATAACATTCCTCTTCTTTTTCTTTTTTGGGACTGTCTGGTTGTCAACGAGGAATCGCACACAATCACTCCTGCTGGCAATCGTTTTTTTTATCCCCATTAATCCGGATATAGCAATTACCTCTCTTGAATCACACATGGGGGGTGCCTCGCTTGGTTTGATTATCTCCCTTACGGATGTTTTACTCCTTGTTCTTCTCTCTATTGTGATCATGCGAACACTTCTTGGCCAATCGTTCAGATTCAGGGAACTGAAACTCAATTACCTGCTCCTCGCCTATATCGCATGGGGAGGGCTATCGATTGTATGGGCGGGAAATACAGTTGCCTCCGGGTTCGAGTTTCTTCGCTTGATAAAGCTTTATTTATTTTATCTGTGCGCCTGCAACGTGTTTGATATCAAGAGGTATTCATCGTTGCTCGGGGTTATTTTCGTTTGTGTGATACTTATTCAATTTGGCCTGTCTTTCTACCAGGCTTGCACGGGGAGCGTTCTTGCTCCCGTTGCCTACCTGAGCGAGGAGATGGCTTTCCGGAGTTCCGGATGGTGGAGTGGAGTGGGAGGAACGCTTGGCCACCCGGCTGGACTGGCCCTTTATTTAATATTGATATTGCCCTTTCTTCTGGGCCTATATTCTGTTGAGAGAAGGCAATCACTGAAGAGAGTCTTTCTTTTTGGAATGCTGCTTGGTCTTACTCTTGTTGTAATGACCCTCAGCAGAGGGGGCGCGATGGCTTTGCTGGCGGCGTTGGCATTTTCTCTTTTATATCTTTATCGGAGCGGAAAAATTGGGAAGAGATTGGCTCGACGTATCGGGATAGTTCTTATTCTCTGCTTGGTTGTGATCGGATATTTTTTTCGCGTTGAGCTCTACGACCGCCTGACGGGTGACACAAGCCTGATGTATCAATCAAGGATGTCATTGAATATAGAGGCTATAAAAGCCATATCGAGGAATCCTATTTGCGGTGTTGGGCTGAATAATTGTTACGATGTTTTCTATCCGGTAAAAACGGTTGTTCATAATATTTATCTTTTAACGGGTGTGGAACTTGGCATTGTAGGCTTGGTTCTTTTCGTTTGGGTGTTTATCAGGGTTCTTCTCTCTCTGTATCGGGCAAGAAAGGCACTTTCCCCGGGGGCATTCGCGTTGGCTATTGGCGTCTTCGGTGTGATAGGCGGAGTTCTCGTGGACGGATTGGCGAGTTGGGCTCTCTTGCAGGACGCCCAAATGTGGCAGCTTTGGTTCGTCTTCGCCGTTTATGAATGCGTTTTGCTATCCCCGAAGCGCGCGAATCTTGCGGATGTGCGAAGATGAAAATTTTAGTTGTAACGGCTTTTCTTCCTTATGCCTCGGTTGATCATGCAGGGGGCAAGGTCTCCTATGCCCTGCTTTCTTCTCTTTGCCTGGACCATGATATTACCCTTATTTCTTTTCTGCGTAGCCAGGAAGAGAGCAAACACGTTGTGGATTTGGAGAATTTAGGCGTCAAAGTCAGGACGTTGTATTCTCGGCGGAGCTTTGCCCGCAAGGTCTTGGACAGGCTTTCCATTTTTACGTTTATCCCTCTTAGATGTGTTTTACATCGATCGAGCGATATGGCTGCGGAAATACAACGTTCTGTTAACGAGATGGATTTCGACCTTGTTCAGATTGAATATACACAGATGGCAATTTATAGCCGGCTTCTTTCCTCCTTACCAAAAGTATTGCTCAAGTTCGATATCCAGTTCGATGTAATGCGGCAGAGGCTCCGGCTTTGTCGTAACTGGTTCTCTCGTTTGCTCCTCTCATGGGAGTTCTGGAAGCTTAAACGATGGGAAATGGCTGTCTGCATGAACTTTGATCATATTTTATGCGCTTCGAAGCATGACGCGGATCTTTTACAATCCTGCCTGCCCGGTGCCGACATATCGTTTATGAAGCCGTATGTTCAACCCGCGGTGGATTTTATTACCGAGGAAAATGCTGAGGCGCGTTCTGTGGCCTATTTAGGGGGTTTTATGAATCCCCGTAATGTCTACGCCATGAACTATTTCTTCGATGAAATTTGGCCCTTGATACTCAAGGAAATCCCGGACGCCGTCATGTATGTGATCGGGTCTTCGCCACCCCCGCGGGCATGGTCGTATATGAAGGGGCGTGTTCACGTGACAGGCTTTGTTGATGACCCGCGAAAGCATCTTGCAAAAGCTCTGGTTTTCGTGGCTCCCATGCGAATAGCGGGAGGAATAATGGTGAAGATTCTGGAAGCGATGTCGGTAGGTAAGCCTGTTGTGACAACGACGCTGGGTGCGAAAGGGATTGGAGCGTTGCCGGGGAAGGAGTTGTTGATCGCGGATGAACCGGTTCGGTTTGCGGAAGCCGTTGTTCGCTTACTCGTTGATAAAAAATACAGGAGAGAAATAGCATGTGCAGGTCTGGAATTCATAAAAAGAGAGTACAACTGGAAGAGAAGTTTCCGGCATGTCGATGAGCTTTATAAGGAGATAGCTTCAAACCGTGGCTCGTTTTCTCACAGTGCGGCGCGGGAGAAGAAGAAAGAAAGGTCGTGAGGGCAATAAAAACAGACATTTCCATTATTATAGTGAATTGGAATACAAAAGGATTTTTGAGAAATTGTATAAAATCTATCTATGATCACGAAGGAGGCTATAGTCTGGAAGTCATTGTTGTCGATAATGCTTCTTCCGATGGGTCCACTCAAATGGTAAAGGCAGAATTCCCAAGTGTACGCCTGATTCAGAACCGGTCAAATGAAGGGTTCGCGAGGGCGAATAACAGGGCTGCTGCGGTTGCGAAAGGAGAGCACCTATTTTTTCTTAATCCCGACACTGAACTCGTCAATAGCGCACCGGGCATTATGATGGAGTTTCTTCATGCGCATCCGGATGTCGGCGCCGTGGGATGCTGTCTGATATCTCCCGATGGTTCTGTCCAGGACAGCTGCGGTTTTTTCCCGGGGATAAATTCTTATCTTCTGGAGGAGTGCCGCCTTGACAGGTTTTCTCGTTTTATTCCGGCCTTTGGCAGGTCTAAACTCAGGTGCCGTGATTGTTGTGCCGCAACGGAGGTCGATTGGGTTATAGGTGCGGCAATTATGGTCCCGTCGCATATCCTGCGTCGAGTTGGAGGATTCCCGGAGGATTATTTCCTTTATCTTGAGGATACCGACCTCTGCCGGAGAATAAAAGGAGCCGGCTACAGAGTGGTGTATTTCCCGGAAGCAAGGGTTATCCACCACTGGGAGAAGAGCGCGACCCAGGATAAGGTGGCCAGCTATTATGAGCACTACAGGAGCGCGTACCGTTACTTCCACATACACGAGGGCCCCTTTTATGCGATGCTTTACGCCGCTTCCATGCTCGGGGCATGCGGTATCCGAATTTTCCCTCTCCTTTTGGCAGGCGTCGTTTCGGAGAGGGCGGCCTCGAGGGCGGTACTAGACTGGAAAGTGATTAAGGGAGTTTTACTGGGAGATATATCAAGAGTTAGGAAGCCAGGCCAGTAGTGACGGGTTGTTGATATGAATGTAGTTTTTTTGGCTCGCAGACCTTTCTCCTCTCCACGGGGGGGAGGTGAAAGATACGATTTCGAGGTTTGCAGGAGGCTCCGAGAGCTCGGTCATCACGTTCGTATATTGACTCTCGACGACATGCCGTTGCTGATGCGAAATCCCCTTTGCGGTGCTGCTGTGCTGGCGTTCAAGATATTTACTGGAAGATATTCAGTTATTATCGAAGACATGATCATGCATCCCTATTGTTTCCTCCTGAATCGCGTTTTAACAACGCTCCTTTGCAAAAAGGTGATTGTTATGGCTTATCATCCATATCATCAACAGCTTTCGCACGGATTGCTTCGTTTTCTCGACAGGTCTGTTGAAACGTTCAATATCAGGGGAGCTAGCTTGGTAGTCGCCATAAGCAATACCACAAGGGAGTGGGCGATAGGATCCGGTGTTAAGAGAGACACTGTTAAAGTCGTCTATCCGGGATTCGACCGAATCCTCCCGGGAAGGCTGGAAAGTCCAAATATTGACGGCTCGGGAGCCGTCCGACTTTTATTCGTCGGTGAGGTTAGGCCAAGGAAGGGATTGGAATATCTTATAGAGGCGGTAGCTATGCTCAAAGACATGGATATTTTTTTAAGTATTGTTGGGGATCTTACATTCGAGTCCGATTATTATGAGGCCTTGAGGGGCAAAGCCAGGGAACTGGAGATTGAAGAGCGCGTTCTATTTCTTGGTAGGGTACCATCCGAGGAATTAACGGCTCAATATCGCTCGGCGGATATTTTTATCCTCTCGTCTCTGTTGGAAGGGTTCGGAATAGTCCTTTTAGAGGCTATGTCTTTTGGCTTGCCCATTATTGCAACGAAGGCTGGCTCAATTCCCGAGTTGGTCGAGGATGGGATTAACGGTTTTCTTGTTGACCGGGCATCCTCTGTCGGGCTTGCGCGAGCGATAAAGAAACTCATATCTGACCCAGCCCTGAAGAAGAAAATGAGCGTAGCGAATCTGGAGAAGGTAGAGCGTTTCGATTCCTGGGATGAGGCTGCCCTGAAAGTGTGCCGGGCAATAGAGGCCGTAGTCTGCGCTGCCGAAGGTTCACGGTGATAGATAAGGTCCGGTGAAATGCGAAGGTGCCCCCTGTGTGAAAGTGAAGGACGCATGATTTATAAGTTAAATACTCTTATTGTTCTTCAATGTCCATCCGATGGGATGAGATATGTCTCCTGGCGAGGGATAAGGAAGTGCGATCTTTGGGAAAAGCTTGTAGGTGATGTTAATTTCTCCAGTGTGGAGAAGGTGTACGATAAAAACCGTAAAGCTTATTTTGCCGAAGCCAATGCCAAGGTCAAAAAAATACAAGGAATGCTCGCAGTTCCTTCACCACGGTCTCTGGATGTGGGAGCTGGTTGCGGTTTTTTCGTATTCAGCGCCCGCAAAAATGGTTGGCAAGCGGAAGGTATTGAGCCGGATGAAATTCTTGCCGGCTATGCCATGAGAAAGTTGGGAGTGGAACTCCTACGTATGAGGTTTGAGGAAGTGAAGGAGCTAGGCACCTTTGATGTCATCACCTTGTGGGGAGTGATAGAACATATCGAGCGTCCTTTAGCCGCTTTAAGGCAGGTATCCGTAATGCTTAGGGAGGGAGGGATAGTAGCATTGCAAATGCCAACTGCCGACAGCCTCTATGATGCTGTTGCGGCGGCGCTTTACCGCTTATCATTAGGCCTCTGCAGAACTCCGGTTGGCCTACTTTATAGCGCGAACCATATCAATCGTTTTTCCCCCGGTACTATTGCAGAGGCTCTCCTTAAAGCCGGCCTGGAAGTTTGCGGTATTGAAAGGGCGGGTAGCGATCCTGAAATACTTGCGGATACCTATGGTAAATGGGGAAGAAAACTAATTTCCCGTTCAATAATTTCATTCCTGGATCGCATCTCCCGGCTAATTGGCCGTTCGAATCAAATCAGGGTTTATGCACGTAAAAAAAATAGATAAACGGATAATTTAATCCCTTCCTAGACAATAATCGATCGGCTTACGCTATGAATAAAATATTTGGTAGCGCGATTAGGACAGGGCTTGTTCTGGGCCTATTGGTGGGGGCATGGGAAGGCTTTTACCTGTTACTGTTGTACCCGGCTTATTCCGCTCGCTTCTTGGATTCCGCCTTTATGCTTTTTATTGCGGCGGCTCTTTATACTGTTATTTTTTTGTGCTTGAACCTGGTTATTTTCCTGTGTCGCGTTTTACTTGTCCGTAAAATGAGGAAGACGAAGGGTACTGATTACTATGTTGCCAGCGATTTGGCCTGCTTCTGCCTGATATGGTTAATATGGGAATTCAGGACAGTCATTGACCGTTGGACCGATTCTCTCCGGTCGTTATTGGGGGGCACCGTATTTCTTTATATAGTATCTTTATTGCTGGTCTTCGCTCTGTGGTTCGTTCTTGTTGTTCTCTTGCGCGTGGTGCGCGGAATCTCCGGGAAGATTATCCCTTGCCCCCGCATTTGGTTGAAGATCGGATTGCTCTTACTCTGCCTTACGCCTTTCTTTATTTTGGCCTTGGTTTCTTTCACAGGGAGGTATAATGTACCGGGCTCTTCCGATGAGGGCGGTGTAAATCTCATCTTAATTGTTGTAGATACGCTTAGAGCCGACCATTTAACCTCGGCCGGCTATATTAGGAACACTTCCCCGAATATGGATCGCCTGGCCGAAAAGGGCCTAGCCTTCACGGATGCAATTGCCACAGCACCTTATACAACACTCTCAACGGCTTCCATCTTGACCTCGCTCTATCCCAGCAGCCACGGGTATGGACGATGTGATCGGTTGCCGGAACAGGTTGATACCGTCGCTGAGGTGCTTCGTCGTTGTGGTTATAGAACGGGTGGATTTGTGGGTAACCCTTTTTTGAAACCTATCTTTGGCTTTCACCAGGGGTTCGAGACATATGATGCGCGTGTGGGTGGTTTAGATAAAGTGCATCCGCTTTTTTCCTGCCTGAAGCCGGTTTCTCTCTGGGCACGTTACCGTCTTAAGAAACTGGGTGCGCTGACAAGCCTTAAGAGGGATGCGTGTGATATCAACAGGGCGGTGCTGGACTGGTTAAGAGAGATAGAGGGTGAACCGTTTTTTCTCTATATCCAGTATATGGAGCCGCACGGGCCATACTCTCCCCCCCGGCCTTATGATGTGAGTTTTGATGGAGGATACAGCGGAGTCCTGAAGGGGAAAGTATTCAGTCCATATCACAATACCCCTCCTTGCAGATGGGGTTCCATCTCGGAGGAAGACCTCCGATACATTATTTCACAGTATGATGGGGAAATCGCCTATGCGGATTGCCGTATAGGTGATCTTATAGATGCGATGGGAAAGGAGGGAATGCTGGACAACTCCCTCGTCTGTGTCACGTCCGACCATGGCGAGGAACTCATGGATCGCTCCAGGGTTATTGCTCACGGCCATACTCTATATGAAGAGCTTGTTAAGATACCCTTGATTTTTTACGGGCCCATGGTTCCACGGGGAAAATCCATAAATTGTCAGGTTAGCGCCGTGGACATAGTTCCCACCATGCTTGACGCCGCGGGCATAGAGATTCCTAGTGAATGTCAGGGGCAATCTCTTATGCCCCTGATAACCGGATCATCTGCGGGAAAGGAGACCCCGGCTTATAGCGAAATTATTAAGAGAAACAAACTGATACGTTCGATCAGAGTTAATGGAATGAAATATGTTTATGATTTCCTTGGCCATGATGAGAAGCTTTTTAACCTTCGAAAGGACCCGGGCGAGGAAAAGGACATCTCGGCGCAGAACCCGAAGCTGTGTGACGAGTTGAGAACGAAGCTGGAAGAATGGGTAACGGCTCAGGAGCCTTTTTCTGGCGGAGAATCGACTGTAGGGAGAATGGATGAAGAAACAGTAAGGCAGCTCAAAGCCCTGGGTTATTTGGATTGATGCATCGTTCCTTCATCATCAATTTGCTTCTTTCCGCATCATTGATTTTCAGCAATCATGCTCTTGGGACAAAAGAGCATGAGGATATCTCCTTCGACTTGGATGGAAGTTGGGATTATCAATTGGTGAGTGAGCCTTTTCCCGGATATCCGCCGGCGGGCCCGTTTCTCTCTATACAGATCCCGAATGCCGGGTTTCGATGGCCCGAAGGCTATCATGGTGCCTGGTTCAGAAAGGATGTTCAGCTCCCTGACACGTTGGGCGATGACAATCTGTATTTGACTGTTGACCAGAACGGAATATTCCTGAACATACACGTTTATGTAAACGGGAGGTTCGCCGGGCATGGATATGGAGGATTTTTGCCTGTCGAATTTCCCATCGGGCAATTCATCAGGGTAGGCGAAAACAATCGCATTGAAATATTTTTTGCTGATGCTCAATCTGTTACCGAGGGTAAGGGTGATAAGTCGCATTTAATATACCCGGTAGGTGCGAATCATTATATACGGGGAATGATCCCGAGCATGAACCTTACTCTCAAACCGCAGGTCAGAATCGATGAAATACGAGTGGAAGCGTCAGCTTTGAGGGGGGTATTGGATATCGACGCGACTATAGCCAATGATAGTAATAAGCTGCAAGAAGTATCTTTTGAAGTTGGAGTTGAAGGAATCGGTGATTTTAGGCTATCCGCAAAGGCCGATATTGAATCCCATTCAAAAGAAAATATAGCGGTTTCGGGGAAAGTTTCCTCTTTCGATCGATGGGATTTGGACCACCCAAAATTATACGACCTGGAAATTCGCTTAAATGTCGAAGGAACGGAAGCGGATAGAAAGAGAGTGACGTTTGGCTTCAGGGACTTCGAAATCAAAGACGGCCACTTTTACCTTAACGGGAGGAGGATACAACTACTAGGGACCTCTGATGTCAGCCATCTCCCCCTTGAGAGAGATGAAATAGAGAGACGTTTAAAAATGTATAAATCTTTCGGGGGATGCAATACGGTAAGGCTGCATAACCATATATATCCCGAAGCATGGTTGAACGTTGCCGACAGATTGGGAATCATGATTATTAGTGAATCGTCTTTTCATGGCTCCATGGATCGTTACGCGGTGAATAAGGATGTCTTCTGGGATAATCTTGCGGATCAGTTGAGGCGAATGATTGCTCAGTACCGCAACCATCCGAGCGTTATTATCTGGAGTGCGGGAAACGAGGTTGGCTATCAATATCAGCGCTCCGAGATCTATCCCATCATGGGAAAAACGCTTGATATGATGAGGCAGATTGACCCCACGAGGCCGGTGATGTTTGATGGCGATGGCGATGTAGGGGGAAAGGCAGATATTGTGAACATCCACTATCCCCAGGAGAATGACTATTTCCATATGCCTGATTTCTCTTTACCAGGTAATGTTCTTTTCCGGAGGCTGGGTACTCGCTACGATGGACTAAAGCCCCTTTTCATCGGAGAGTTTTTCGCTATGTATCCGGGCCTGGACCAATGCCGGAAGAACCTCGATCGGGCTGCTCCTCTTGGTGGAAGCGATGTTTATATTTCTAAGCAGAAATTTCTTGAAGCCATCGCCCTGAAGTGGTCAATGGTCATACGGAGATACAGGCTCCTAGGAGTGGATGGCATGTCCCCCTGGACGCTGTGCTGGAGTGGCAACCCCCCCAACCCCGTGTGGGATGCCGGTGCACGTGCTTTTTCCGATGTGATAGCGATCCCGGCTTCCTGTTATCATAACTACTATGGGGGGCAAAAAATCGCTGAGGCATTTGCGGTTTTAAACAATTCCTCAAAGCCTCTTAATGGGATTCTCGATATCTGGCTGGAGTGTGAAGGCGCTGAACTCGCGAGTAAGGCGCATAAGATCAATGTGCCTGCCGGAGGTCGCGATAACGTGGAGTTGAGCCTTAATCTACCATCTACGCTTGCTCGGAAAGAGGCGGTGCTTAAATGGAGGGTCGTCCAGGACAAGAAGGTGATGTTTGATGATAAGACGCCTATATCTATATTCCCTCCTATGGAAAAGAATCTTGAAATTACTAAGAGGATTTATATCTTAGGTGATGCGAGAGAATATTTTGACCACCTTTCGAATATGTTATGGGATGACACCTGGGTCGAGATGATCAAGGAAATACCCCAGGATACCGAGCCTGCAGGGGCTATCATAATCGCCGTTGGTAAGATTCCCCAATTGGATTGGACCGGGTGGCTTGACAAAGGGGGGAATGTCCTTTTTCTTGAGAATTGGGGGGAGTGCCCCTCGAAAGATTTTGGGTTAATCCGGGATGACAATCATTCTTCAACGATGGTTTTCCAGCTAGCCAGGACCCATCCTGCTTTTAAGGGATTGAAAGACAAAGACCTTCGCTTCTGGAGGAATGATTACTACGTCTCTAAGCTGGATTATCTAAAGCCGGATGAAGGAGAATTTGATGTTCTGGCGGAGTGCGGGGGTAGGGCTGGTCTCGAGTGGACTCCTCTTCTTGAGAAAAAGGTGGGAAAGGGGACCGCGCTGTTCTGCCAGTTAAACCTTTTCAGGAAAGCCTATTGTGAGCCAGCCGCCAATGTACTTTTAAGGAATCTTTTGTTCTATCTTGACGCGGTTTCAAATTAGGTAATGCACGATTTGGATCTTTGATATAGTGCTGGGGATTCGGGGCATGAAGAAAAGGACGATAAGAGCTTTAGATGATCATATAGCTGCCTGGCTGATTAAAGGGCTCACCCTCCATGAAAGGATATTGGGCCCTCGTTTAGCAAAGGGGCTGTTAAAGAAAGAGGAGCTTAACATTCTAATAATCAAGCTCCTCGGGATAGGAGATATGATTATTTTTCTGCCGGCTTTGAGGGCCCTCCGTGAGACTTTCCCCTTTGCCACCCTCACGGTCATGACCACGAAAGCTTGTTCTGAGATGATCGAGGGGAATCCACTCTTGGATAAGGTAATTGTGTACGATGTTCAGGGTAAGCAGAGCGGGGTCAAGGGCTTTCTCGGGCTGATACGATTTCTGAGGTCGTTGCGGTTCGATGTGGTAATAGATTTAGAGCAATATTACCGCATTACGCCGATTCTGTCGTATCTAACTGGTGCGGGTATACGCGTGGGATTCGATACGGAAGGCAGGAATAGAGCGGCTCTCTTTACTCATAAGGTTGATTACGAGACAACGAACCTGCCGGAGATGGAGAATTTTCTCAATGCTGCCCGTGCTCTTGGGGCAGCCACGGACAACTTATCGACTAGGATGTTTATCCCGCAGGATGCTTTCTTGAGCGCAGCTCGCATACTGAGAGAATCGGAAGTCGGGCCTGATAAGAAATACATCGTGTTTGCACCTGCTGGGAATCCTAGATGGAAGGTCAAGTACTGGTCAGCGGAGAGGTTTGCCGAATTGGGCGCCCGTTTTGAGCGGGAGTTTGGAGTGCGTGTTATCCTTATAGGATCTGGGGTCGAATTGGATCTCCTTGAGGAAATCAATGGCCTTATGGGAGGAACGGGTATTGTGCTTGCCGGCAAGCTCAATCTTAAGGAGATGGGTGCGTTGATAAACGGAGCTTTCTTCTATGTTGGTAACGAAACTGGCCCTATGCATGTCGCGGCTGGGTTGGGTGTGCCGACTGTGGGCATCTTTAGTTTTACTTTGTACAAGAAATGGTCTCCTATTGGTCCCAGGGTAGCCGTGGTGCGCAAGGATCTTTCCTGCAATCCATGCTATATAGACAGCTCCACGGTTCCTGAATGTCCACATTACGATTGCATTAGAGGAATTACGGTAGATAAGGTATACGATACTGCTCTGCGTCTCCTTCTGAAATCCGGGACAACCTAGAAATTAGATAATCCTCATCTATTATGTTAGGGACTAACTGCCGAGAGGGATGGACTTTTTGAGGGATTAATGTGAAGATCGTTTTAGGCTACAACAACAATCTAGACATCCATATTCCCAGTGATGCAGAACAACCTTAAATGAGGGAGAGTAAAATGAGGTTTTCACATAATAAAAGGGGCATTGTAAAGCAATTAATTGCTGGCTGTGGCTTAAGTCCTTCATTCAGGATTGAAATATTAAACGGCCTCCTTAAATTAGGAAAATGGCTAAAGAATAATGAATGCGAGGTAGTAGTTGAATCAAGAGAAAATTTGTTCCAATATATCAACAATGAAATTGCAAAAAATGCTCCAATAGATTATTTGGAGTTTGGTGTTTATAGGGGCCAATCAATCAGATATTGGATCCAATTAAATCGTGACCAGAATTCAAGATTTATTGGTTTTGATTCTTTTAAGGGACTGCCAGAAGATTGGAATCTTTTCACGGGAGTCCACCCTAAAGGTTATCTTGATTTGGGAGGAAAGATACCGGAAATTAATGATCAAAGGGTGAAATTCATTAAGGGGTATTTTCAGGTTGCTTTACCAGGATTTTTGAAAAGGTTTAATGCAAATAACCGATTAATTATTAACATCGATGCAGACCTTTACAGCTCAACATTATATGTCCTGGCCAGTTTAAACCATTTAATGTCGCCTGGTAGTATAATTATATTTGGGACATTCTCTTCGGTTACTCATCAGTTTAAAGCCTTCACGGATTTCACTAAGTCCTTTATGCGGAATTACAAATTGTTGGTAGCATCCGATCCCTTCTATTCGCAATTAGCAATAGTAATCGTCTGACAAACATGAGAATGCGACCAAATGTGATCGATTTATGAGTTTTATTGCATCAATTCTGAGTAGCTTTTGGAAGAAGAGGGTCGCTCTTCTTACTCTTGATATATCTGTTATCTTACTCGCGTTTTTTATCTCCTTTTTTGCAGTTAACAGTTTTGTTCCCCTGATGCCGCAGCTCAGTCAACACGCTGTTTCAGCACTTGTTCTAATGGTTTTTTTGATAATTTCGCTATATATAAACGGGGGTTACAAGAAGGGAGAGGATCGGAGGTCGGAGACAGAGGTAGCCATCGTTGTTAAATCAGTTTGCTTCAGCTTTCTCCTCATGCTCTTCATAAATTTCGTCGTCTTTAAGGCGGTTGTCTATTCCCGTTATGTCGTTCTTACATGGTGGGTCCTGCTTCTGCCTCTTCTCCTCTTTTCTAGGCTGCTTTTCAGGGAAGTGATCAAGCGGTGCTGGTCTAAAGGGTATTTGAGGCAGAGGGTTCTCCTGGTGGGTTTTAACCCACATGCCAGAAGTATCGTGGACCGGTTCAGGATCCAGCGCCACAGGAGATTTGATTTTATTGGAGTTCTTGTGGAAAGAGACGATGAAAATTTGGGTGAGTTCAAGGATCTTAAAATATTGGGTAAGCTCGATGATTTTTCCACGGTTATAGATTCTTCTGCTATCGACCGTGTTTTTATAGGCCTTCAGGATTTTTCGCGCGGGACACATGAAAAGATCGGTGAAATCATCACTCTTTGCAAAGCGCGGGAAATTCCGGTGAATATCGTCTCGGAGACATTCCATATTCAGGCCATGCAGATGTCAGTGGACGAATTCTCCGGGCTGATTACCCTGGAGAGCAGGGTCCATCCCTTCTCGCGTCTTCCAAGCAGGCTTCTCAAGCGGTCTGCGGACATAGCCGTTTCCATTCTTCTCCTGCCACTTCTGGGTCTAATGGTTCTCATTGTTGGTTTTGTCTATCTATTCATAAATAAGGGACCAATTTTCTACAGAAGGAGAGTCATGCGGAAAGGTGGTGGAGAGTTTGACGCTTACAAGTTCCGGACAATGAGGATCGATGCGGACAAGATAATAGCTGAAAATAAATGGCTCCAGGATGAATTTAATGAGGGCTTTAAACTGAAAAACGATCCTCGCGTCACTCCCTTCGGTCGTTTCTTAAGGAGGTCTAGCTTAAATGAGTTTCCCCAGATTGTAAATGTTCTCAAGGGCGAGATGAGCCTGGTGGGCCCCCGTATGATCATAAAAGACGAGCTTTCAAGGTTCGGTGAATACGGAGAGAAGCTTCTTTTTGTCCGCCCGGGCATGACGGGATTCTGGCAGACACAGGGCCGGAGCAACACATCTTATGATGAGAGGGTTAAGATGGAGATGTTCTATATCGATCACTGGACGGTCTGGCTCGACATCGCCCTGTGCCTAAAAACTGTCCTAAAAGTCCTCACCGCCGAGGGCGCCTACTAACCTTCAGTAGGGTCCGCATCTTAAAAGTTAACTATTGCTTTATTGCCTTGCCCGGCGTATTCTGAATGCAATGGTTTATGATTGGTTAGCTAATTATGTCCAGACCTCTAAGAATTGAGTACGCCGGGGCTTTCTATCACATCCTGAATAGAGGGAACGCGGGTATTCCCATCTTTACGGAGAACAAGGATCGAAAAAAGTTCCTCTACTATATAGACAAAATGGCATGGCGTTTCGCTGTAAAGATTCATACATACTGTCTCATGGACACGCACTACCATTTTATTTATCTAAGAATTATGGGGATTACCCGATTAAAAAGCTTGCCTGGCACTTTGGGAGGGTATCAAGCGCAAGTATAAGTGCCACCGCATCAAAAATTGAGAAAATGCTGGAAAGAGATGAGCAATTAAGAAACCGCATGCACCGCATCTTGAATAAGTGCAAAGTTAACTTTTAAGATGCGGACCCGGGGGGTAATAGGTTTTTGCGGGTTTTTGCTTATTGCGGTGCTTCTTACAGTAAGCATTATCTGTAATTCAATTTCAGGGCAGTTAAGCGGGTGGGAGCTGGTCAGGGCACTTCTCCTTGTCGGTTATTACATGCTTGCCTCAATTGCTTACATCATACGGTACCCCAAGGTATACCAGGGCAGGGGTTTTAAGGAGGGTGTCTTCCCATTCATCGTAGCCTTCGCGTTGCCGCTATTGATCGCCCTGAGCAGCGATAAGGAAATTGCCGGGACCGTGGTGCCTGGAGGACCCGGGTTGCTGACGAAGGATCTCACCCTTTACCCATTGAAGGTTCTGGGCGCCGTTATGGGGATATCCGGTATTGTCCTGACCATCTGGGCCCTCTGGCACCTCAGGCGCTCTTTTGCCATTGCCGTGTCATTCAGCAAGCTCGTCAAGAGCGGCCCATACCGATGGATCAATCACCCGATGTATTGCGGAGAATTCATAAATCTGTTAGGCTATTGGCTTGGGAGGACAACTCCGCTGGGCGGGATTTTCCTTTTAGTATTTGGCTTTGGTTTGATCTCCCGGGCTTCACTTGAAAACAGGTGCTTGTCCAGGATCGGTTTTGATTGATGTTTTAACTTTTAAGATGCGGACCCTACTGTAAGATGATCAGGTTTTTTTTGAAGAGGGGGGACAGGCAGGGAGAATTTATCGATCTCGACTGTCTCCCGGCAGTCATAGGGCGCGCCGAGTCGTGCGACATGCGGCTTGCCGACCCCTCCGTCTCCCGCCGCCACGCCAGGATCACCGGGGAGGAAGGGCGATACTTTATCCACGACATGGGGAGCAAGAACGGCACCGTTGTCAACGGCCGCACCGTCGAGAAGGCGGCGCTCAAGAGCGGTGATTTCATAGCCATCGGCAAGTACGGGCTGATGTTTGCCACGGAGGAGGACGCGGGCTTCGTCTCAGATGCCGTCAACTCCCGCATACAGAAGGTGCTTTCCCCGGACAGCGGGAAGCTGCTGGAGCAGGAAGATGCGCCCGGCGCGGCAGCGGGCACGGGTAAAGCCCGCGACTACTTGCGGACCCTTTACGAGATCAGCCGCACCATAGCCGCCGTCAGCAATCTGGACGAGGTGCTCGACAACATCGCCGATCTTGTTTTTCAGGTCATAGACCCGGACGAATGCCAGATCCTGCTCAAAGACGAGCAGGCGGACAAGCTCCGGTCCGTCGCCGTCCGCTCGAAGAAGCTGGGGGAGGGGGTCCCGAGCCTGGTGGTCAGCAGGACCATCCTCAATAAAGTCCTCTCGGAGCAGGTGGGCATTCTCACCTCGGATGCCCGAACGGACCCGCGATTCAAACAGGCGGAAAGCGTTGTGTTTCTGAACATCCGTTCCGCGATGTGCGCGCCGCTCAAGTACAAGGACGGAATCCTCGGCATCCTCCACGTCGCCAACCATGTTTCATCAGGCGAGTTTCAGGAGGATGACCTGAGGCTTCTTCTCGGGATAGCCAACCAGGCGGCCGTCGCCATCGAGAACGCCCGCCTGTACGAGAAGGTCCAGAGCGAGGAGCGTATCCGGGGGGGGCTCCAGCGCTTCCTCTCGCCCGACCTCGTCGACCAGGTGATCCGTGGAGAGAAGGACATCAACTTGGGGGGCGAGATAAAGGAGATCACGGTCATGTTCGCGGACATAAGGGGTTTCACGAGCCTCACGGAACGCGTCTCGCCGACCGAGCTGATAGAGATGCTGAACGATTATTTCACCGAGATGAGCGACATCGTTTTCGAGCAGAAAGGCTCGATAGACAAGTTCATAGGCGATGCGTTCATAGCCGTCTTCGGAACCCCGTTCCCGCTGAGCGACCATGCGGCGAGGTCCATCCGGACCGCCTTATTGATGCAGGAGGCCATGAAGGAGCTGAACGCCTCGTGGAGAGGGCAGGATAGGGCGACTTTCGAGATAGGCATCGGCATAAGCACCGGCCCCGTTATCTACGGCAACGTCGGGTCCGAGCAGCGGATGGAGCTGACCGTTATCGGCGACGCCGTCAATCTCGCCTGCAGGCTCTCCCAGATATCCGGCCCCGGCCAGATCCTTATCAGCGGGGAGACCAGATCCGAGGCAGGGCCGGAGTTCAGGTACGCACCCGTGCCGAACAAAGGGATCAAGGGGAAATCAAAGAACGTTACCATCTTCGAGGCTACTTGATCCGCACGCAGCGGAAGCCTATCTTCTTTATGTCCTTCGCCGATGGCTTGACGCCCATGCGGGAGGTTACGCGCCCCGCCATGTTGGTTTTTCCCAGCGCGGTATCTCTCACGCTGCGGGTTGTCGCCCACGAGGGGCCCTGAGGGTTCTTTTCCAGTTCGTCACAGCTGGAATAATAATATTGATCGTACGCGTCGGAGCACCATTCCCAGGCGCCGCCTGGCATGTTATAAACGCCGTAGGCGTTTGGTGAACCGATCGAAGCGGTCGGACGGCTCGCCCCTCCCCTGGCCGCTTTTTCCCACTCCGCCTCTGTCGGCAGGCGGAGTGTGCCCTCCGGCAGGCCTTCTCTTTTAGTCCTCCAGATGCAGTACGCAGCGGCATCCTCCCAGCTTACCCTGGTAACGGGGCCGCTGTCGGTTCCGGCGCGCGCCTTACGGTGTTTCGGGTCAAAGCGCTCGTACTCTTTATTTGTGACCTCGTGCTTGCCGATGTAGTAATCGTCGAGATAGACCCGGTGGCTCGGGCTTTCGTTCGCTCTTCCCCTGCCTTCGCTACCCATCCTGAACTCGCCCGCAGGTATCAGCACCATGCCGGAAGAGACGGGGACCGCCATTCTCTGTAGCTCTGTTACGCGCCGCTTTACCTCTTCGTTTTCCGGTTTTAACTTCAGGGCGTTCCTGCAGGACTGGACAGCCTGCTTGAATCGGGATTGGGCCGCGTGCTCTTCTGCACGGACCACGTGCCTTCTGAAAAGCTCTTCCCGCTTCTTTTCGCGCGCCTCCTTCTCCATCTCTTCGCGAACCGCCCTTAATTCAGCGTTCGTCTCCGGGGATTTATGCAGGTCCAGCGCTTTCTGGTAAGAGGCCACCGCCTCCCGGTATTTCCTCATACCGGCCAGTGACCGCGCTTCCTCAAGAAGAATATCGTGCTTTATTTTCGCCACCTGGTCTCGCGCCTCTTGCGTGTCCCTGTACTGCAGGGCCCTCTCAAACGCGATTATCGCCTGCTCGCGGTCGGCGGCGAGCATCTTCTCTATTCCACGGTCATACCAGCTGTTATATTTCTCCTCGCTTGCGCCCGCTTCGCGTGAGGTTGCGTCTTCTTCCTGTTCTTTTTCCGGTGTTACGACTTCCGAAGCGGGACGGCCTGTCGAGCCCGCTGTGTCCGTCTCGACCGGCGTCCCTGCAGTTGCCTCGACGATCCGTGCCGTCTCTGCCGTTTCGGCAGGCCCCCCGGGCACCTGCCTTTCCCGTCCCATAAACGGGTAAAGGAGGAAGGCCGCCGCGATGACAGCCAGGCCTACGGCTACCAGGGCCGCCGCCGGAATGCGCCTCTTTTTAGCGGGCCCCTTCCCCTTGAGCATGTTGGCGATCTCGCCCACGTCCTGGAACCGGTCGTCGGGCGATTCCTGCAGGCACTTTTCCACCACGGAGTCCCACACACCGGGAATGGCGGGGTCGATCTCCGACGGGTTCTTGAATTTACCCGCCGGTTTCTTGCCCGTCAGGAGATTATATATAATGACGCCGAGGCTGAAGATGTCGCTGCGGTGGTCCACTCTTCCTCCAGCCTTTTGCTCCGGGCTCATATATTCGTAAGTGCCCAGGATTGTCTCGGCGGTTGATTGAGAGAAGCCGCCGAAGGTGAGGGTCTCGTCAAGGCCGGCTTTCTCGTCCCTGACCGTGCGCAGGCTCTTTTCGATCTGCGAGCGCACGAAATCGTCTCCCAGCACCTTGGCCAGGCCGAAGTCGCTGAGCTTCACCCTGCCTTTTTTCCCGATGAGGATATTGGCGGGTTTGAGATCGCGGTGAACGATACCCTCTTTTATGCTCCTGTCGCGGAAGCCGTGTGCGTAGGCGAGGGCGTCGCAGATCTGCCCGAGGAACCGCTCTAATTCCGCGGGCGGGAGCTTCCCCCCCCTCTCCCTGACCAGGTCCTGGAGGTTTTTCGGTTTACCCGTATCCGAGACGACATACTCCATCACCAGGTAGAAGACATCCCTGTCTTTGCCCATATATACAACCGGGACGATGGCGGGATGCTTCAGGGAGGCCATTGTCCGGGCTTCCGTGTAGAAGTGATTGATAAAGCTCTCGTCCTGCGAGAGATTTTCGGGGAGGATTTTCAGGGCGTACATCTGGCGCAGATGGAGGTGCTCGGCAAGATAGACGATGCCCATGCCTCCCCGCCCGATTTCAGAGAGGACCTTGTACTCGCCGATTACCGTGCCGATCAATTAGAGCTCCATTTCCGGCATGTCCTGCACGAACAGGGCCATCTCCGTTTCGCCAATGCGGAGGATGTCTCCATTGGCCAGCTTTCTGCTTCCGTTGACCCGCTGGTCGTTGACGTACGTACCGTTCGTGCTGTCCAGGTCATCTATGTAACAGGTACCGTCCCGCCAGTATATGAGGGCGTGCTTCCTGGACGCCAGCTCGTCGTGGTGGACCTTGATTGCAGCCGACCTGGACCTGCCGACCAGGATAGGGGAATCCGTTTTCACTACGTACTTATTCCCCTTGAGGGGGCCGTTTGTGACTAAGACGTAAACAAGCTTCATGGATAGTTTGTCCTAAGGCTCCTGTAAAATAGTAACTGCTTTTATATCAATTGGTTAAACACCAAATTGTTTTCAATTTCCCTCACAATTTTCTTGACTTAATGAGTGGCATATTTTACTATATCACCTT
>Ga0075124_10000121_pt1 | contig 35319 bp, 27 predicted proteins | sample AntAceMetag02UKS_FD_69809 | JGI IMG/M metagenome (GOLD analysis project Ga0075124, IMG submission 69809) | Saline lake microbial communities from Ace Lake, Antarctica - Antarctic Ace Lake Metagenome 02UKS | ecosystem: Environmental > Aquatic > Non-marine Saline and Alkaline > Saline | place... | reverse complement strand
ATCGATAAAGGGACTAAGAACGAGCTGCACCACGAGAAAGAGGACAAGCAGAAAGAGACCTCCCCCCACGTAATACTTTTCGCGATTGGAAAGCTTCAATTTCATCAGGATATTCATAAGCCCGGACTTCTCCTTTTTCGGATCGGTGAAGCCGGCGATACCGGTGTAACTGCCGGACGACTTTTCATTACGAATGATATCAAGCAACTTTTCTGTTGATGTAATCTTTTCCTGAGAAGGCACTGTCGCTCCTACCTTTTATAATGTGAATACGATGATACCAATGATGAGAAACGCTGTTCCGATCTCCTATTGAACTCCCTGCAACAAATTGCGGGGAATCTTCGATTGTTAAGGAAAATGTTTATTTTTTATTCACTCGCACACCCCGCTGCAGAAAGCGGGGTATGCGCTCTCTGTTCAATTCAGCGTGGCGATAATCCTCAGTTTTCATCTTCACCGTCGCCATATACTCTGCTGGGAAATACCTCAAAACGCCTAAGCAATATTTTATTGTGGGGGGGGACGAGAATAATTCCCTTATCTATGTAATTTCTTACCGTTGTGGTAGAAACTCCGAGAAGCCCCGCAGCATCAGAAATCGCATTGTAACGTTCACCTTGAATTACAACCAGTTGTCATGTTCCTGATGATCATATGCTGCTTCCGAACCTTCTGGTGAGTGTGAAATTAACGAACATTTCATTCAATGTCAAATTTTAATCCTTCTTTCACAACATAATTCCCTTAATGATAACGAAAGTTACAGATTAACGGACATATGAAGCTCCCCGCCCACAGGGCGGGGCTTTCCGGTAAGGAATATGTTTGTTTTATATTGCGCCCCTTACCCCGCCTACAAGGCGGGGCTTGCCGGTGCACTCCCGGTCAATCAGGCAGGACACACCGTCTGTCCAATCACCGCTTTCATGATAGAAACATACATGATAGGTTACTTATATGAGCCGAGAAATTATCACTAAGAAAGATGTTATTCGGGTTCTTGAAGAAATCGGCACACTGCTTGAGCTCAAAGGAGAAAACCCCTTCAAGTCAAGAGCATACTATGCCGCGGCACGTAGCATCGAAACGGCAGATATCGCTCTAGCATCACTTATCGAAGAGGGAAGCCTTTCCTCCATGAAGGGTATTGGCACGGCTCTGGAACAAAAGATCACGGAGCTCGTCACGACGGGCAGGCTCGAATATTATGAGAAGCTAAAAGCATCGATCCCTCCCGGATTGATAGAGATGTTGAGGATTCAACACCTGGGTCCCAAAAAGATACATGCCCTCTATGAGAATTTGAGGATCACCACCGTCGGTGAGTTGGAATATGCGTGCCTGGAAAACAGATTGATTGAGCTCCCGGGATTCGGCGATAGAACGCAGAGCAAAATCTTGGCGGGAATCGAACTCCTCAAAAAATATAATGAAAGGTATCTCTTTGCCGAAATAATAGAAACTGCAGAATCTCTTCTCACAAGCATTCGGGGCAATAAATGTGTCATTCGCTCAAGCATTGCCGGGTCCCTTCGACGATTGAACGAAACGGCCAAAGATATTGACATCGTTGCCTCAACCAATGATTCGCCGAACCTTTCCGACTTCTTTATCACCCTTCCCGAGATAGAGACAATTACGGCGAAGGGAAACACAAAGGTAATCGTTATACTCAAATCGGGAGTCAACGTCGATCTGAGAATCGTAACAGACGAGGAGTTTCCTTACGCCCTCAATCACTTTACGGGGAGTAAAGAGCACAATGTAGCCATGAGAGGCAGGGCAAAAACGATGGGGATCAAGATAAACGAATACGGCTTCTTTGGAGAAGCTGGTTCTATACCATGCAAGACCGAGGAGGAGATATTTTCCACTCTCGGCCTTTCCTACATATACCCCGAATTGAGAGAAAATACGGGCGAGATAGAAGCGGCGGAAAAGGGTAAAATACCTGAGCTTGTAAAAGAAAGTGATGTTCGTGGCCTTTTCCATATTCATACAAATGCAAGCGACGGTTCTGATTCCCTTGAAGAAATCGTTTTCGCCGCTAAAGAGATGGGACTTGAGTACATCGGAATTTCAGACCACAGCAGATCCGCCTATTATGCAGGCGGTCTCTCAGTTGAAGATATAGAACGACAGCACGAGGCAATAGATGCAATCAATGCCCGTGAAATCGAATTCCATATATTCAAAGGCATAGAGGCCGACATTCTCACCGATGGAAGTCTCGATTATCCAGACGATATTTTATCCACCTTCGACTTTGTCATCGGGGCCATACATTCCAATTTTACATTGACTGAAAATGAGATGACTCTCCGTATCATGAAGGCCCTCGACAACCCTTATGTAACCATGCTGGCCCACCCCACAGGGAGGCTTCTCCTTGCCCGCGAACCATACCCTGTCGATATGGAAAAGATAATAGATCATGCCTCCATGCGAAACACGATACTGGAGCTGAACGCGAATCCACACAGACTTGACCTGGAATGGAGACTCTGCCGATATGCCTCGAAGAAAAATGTCAAAATAGCAATCAATCCTGATGCCCACACTATTGAAGGACTCAGACACTTCAAACTCGGTATCAACATCGCAAGAAAGGGCTGGATCACATCATCGGATTGTATTAACTGCCTTGAAAGAAAAGAGATCGAGATGTTGTTTTTCCAGAAACAGTAATATTTTTTACCGATACCCCATAGATTATTTTGCACATTTGTAGAGGTAACATATCAATAGTACTGACTTTTATTTTTTATTGCGGCATAGGCTTATATTTCATATCTATCCTATCATCATTTTTTTATTGACAAAAACAGCACTTAACCAATATAAGTTTCCGAAATGTATCTTATTTACTGTTTAAATCATGGGGGCAATCGACGGAGGGCATACAATGGATTTTGAGTTACCGGAAGAGATGAGGATGCTGAGTGATATGGCGTACAAATTCGCCCAGGCTGAAATAGCACCGCTATCGGAGCAGTGTGATGAAGAAGAGAAATACACAGAAGATATCCGGAAAAAGGCAGCGAAAAACGGCCTTGTGGGCGCATGGATTCCTGAAGAATATGGCGGTTCCGGAGTGGGAATCCTGGGAAATACAATAGTTACGGAGCAGCTTTCAAGGGTGGATATGGGCATCGGTCTTAATATTGTTGCTGCAGGATTCGGCTGCGAGGCGATCTATTATTTCGGCTCCGAGGAACAGAAACAGACGTATTTACCTCCTGTCTGCAGTGGCGAAAAGGTATGTGCCGGGGCCTATACGGAACCGAATGCCGGAACCGACGTAGCCGGATACAAAACGCGGGCCGTAAAAGATGGCAATGATTATATAATAAACGGCAGTAAAATGTTCATCACAAATGGGACCGTCTGTGACTTCATGGTATGCCAATGTATCACGAATCCGGATGAGAAGGTTCACCGCAGCTTCAGCCAGATAATTGTACCCGCCGACGCACCGGGCATTACCAGAACAAAAATTCATGGAAAAATGGGAATCAGGGCAAGCGATACCGCAGAAATCGCCTTTGAAGACGTAAGGGTCCCTCAGGAAAATCTGATCGGTGATGAGGGACAGGGGTTCTACCAGTTGATGCATTTCTTCGATATTACTAGAATCATGGTGGCAGGTCAGGCGCTTGGCCTTTCCAAGGGATGCCTTGAGGAATCTATCAAGTACTCCAAAGAAAGAGCAGTTTTCGGAAAACCGATCGCCTCTTTCCAGCTTACCATGCAGAAGCTCACCGAGATGGCGATAAGAATAGAGGCCCTGAAAAACCTTGTCTATAAAGCCGCCTGGCTGGTTGATGCAGGCAAACCGGATTTCCATTTGGCAGCAATGGCTAAGTATTATGGGGGCCAGACCGCTGTATTCTGTGCTAATGCAGCAGTTGAGATTCATGGCGGATACGGATATATTAACGAATACAAGGTCCAAAAATGGTACCGTGATGCCAAGATTCTCGAACTCTATGAGGGAACAAAAGAGGCCGAGATAATGACAATTGGGAGGGTATTACAATCCCGATAAAGCGAGACCGAGTGACTTCCCCTCCGCGAAGAGAAGGGAGAAGCGTCATTCCTTTTTCAATAAAAACAGAAAGGAACAAATCATGACTCTTACAAAAGCAGAACTTGTAAAAAATCTTCACACCAATACCAAATTTTCAAAAGAAAGGTGTTCGGATCTGGTCGAATCGGTATTCGAACTCATGAAAAAAGAGCTCGAAAGCGGAAACGATGTGCTCATATCGGGCTTTGGAAAATGGTCGGTCCGTAAGAAAAATCCCCGCAAGGGAAGAAATCCCCAGACAGGTCAGGAGCTCATGCTCGACGCCCGCAGGGTAGTCACGTTCAAGTGCTCTCGAAAGTTGAAAGAAATAGTAAACTAACAATTTTAGGATACAGATTTACTTCGATAATGCAATGGAGCAATTAACGGAAGTCTCAACCTCTCCTGTTAAGGATCAGCGTCCGATCTGCTTTTGTCAAGTCTTGTCCCTTTAGCGCGCCTAAAAATGAAAAGGGTCCACTGAACGATATGCGTTATGTGCCCGGCAGACATATCTGCCGGGCCGAAAACCAAAAAAATTTAATATTTTGATAACAAAGTATATATCCCCGATAACTCGTGCATTTTAAACCATTGATACATATCCCACCGCCCATATTTTCCATATACCGAATACCCTCCCTAACCGCTCCAAATTATTTCACTCTTATCTTTTAAAAAACCTATTAAATACACTATTTTTCCCTTGACTATATATTGTGTATGTTTTATAAAAAGACACAACATATTGTATTTTTACAGTGGGATATTGTAAATAATGGTATAAATTGCAGGAATTGTAACACCTTACTGCGGGAAGTGAAAGATGGGGGTACCAAGAAAAAAGCCGAGGGTGTATCCTGTATCAAAAAAACCAATGCCGGAAAAACAATCTCTCGAATCGGCATTAGCTCCATGGCTTTTTAAACATCTTGAACTGATTGACCGCCTCGATTCCTCTCCAACGATTAGTAACAAAAAACTGATTAACATTCTGAACCACCTGCACTTTACAGATGGGCATCTCTTTGCCCATATGAAAGAGATTCAATATGGCGAAGATGTGCTCGTGCCGGTGCTCTCTGAGCCATGCTATGATGGTATTATCACCTGTCGATGGGTAAATGATCAGCGTTACGATCTTGAAAAATACCGTCTTTCGCACCTTGTTATTCTTGATGGTCTTTCCGTGCTATTAGCTCCGGTAAATCTGCAAAGCAGTGACAGAAAAGCCTTCACAATTCAACAACCTGACAAGATCTATGTCTTAGGAAAGCGAAGAGCAAAAAGACATTACTGCCACGGTGTGCATGCCGAGTTAGTCCAGAACGGCTTCGCGGCTAATGGTCTCTTATTGGATTTCAATTCTCTGGCCTTCCGCATCAAGGCAACTCCGAACCCCGATTTTTCTTTTCACTGGTTTAATCCTGACGCAGAGGCCACGATAAATCTATACCGTAAAGATAAACTGATCTTTTCGGGTGCCTGTAAATACATTCGCCAGACCAGCAGCATCGTCGAGAAAGAAATCGTATTTACTCCCGTTGATAACGAGATCAGCCGAATTAAGAAAAAAAGAAAGCGCAGTGATCGTGTACAACTAACACCATCACCAAGCGTATCCTTTTTACATCCTTTTTTTAAAAAGAAAGTACAGAGAGATATTCATGATATATCGATAACAGGGTTCTCTGTACACGAATTTGCCGAGCAGGGAGTTCTCATTCCCGGAATGATTCTACCTAAAATGGAAATTAATTTTTCCGGGAGCCTGAAGATAAAATGTGCCGCACAGGTTATTTATTGCAAAAAGGAAAAAAAGGGACTGGTCCGCTGCGGTTTGGTCATTCTTGATATGAGCTTCCCCTCATATGGCAAGCTCAGCAATATTCTCATTAGTGTTATAGACCCCCGTATTCGCATCTCTGATGAAGTAGATCTCGATGCACTTTGGAAATTCTTCTTCGATGCAAATTTCATCTATTCGAAAAAGTATCGATCTATTCAATTATATCGAGATGATTTCAAAAACACATATGGTAAGCTTTACAGAGACAACCCTGAAGTCGCACAGCATTTAACCTACCAGAAGAACGGTCAGATATATGGTCACGTCTCCATGGTCAGGGCATACCAAGAAGCCTGGATGATTCATCATCTTGCTGCAAAACCGATGGGGAGAAAGCATACCGGTCTTCCTATTCTCAAGCAACTCCTGAATTACTTTGACGGTATTTACAGACTACCATCGGTTAAAATGTCCCATATGATATTTTATTTCCGCTCACAAAACAAATTTATGAAGCTCTTCTTCGGCGGTTTTGCACGAGACCTCGACAATCTCAGTGCCTGTTCCATTGACCTATTCGCATATGATACGTATTCAACCACCTCTTCGCAAAACAGCCTTCCCGATGAGTGGACACTAAACAAGTTAGATAAGTCAGATCTATTTCAATTGGAGCACTTTTACCGAAACCACTCAGGAGGGCTTCTTCTAGATGTTCTCAAACTTGGAGGCGGAAACTCATGCGATGAGCCCTTGGAAAAGGTATATGCACGGCAGGATCTTATACGCAAATCAACCGCATATTCGCTTCGCTTTAAGAATCGATTACAGGCAGCAATGATTGTCAATCAATCAGACTTGGGCCTCAACCTCTCGGAACTTTTAAATGGTATAAAGATTATCGTAACAGATTCCCGAGAACTGCCTTGGGATGTTCTATCGAGTGCCATTTCTAAACTTGCACCTGTGTATAATCTTGACAGGGTACCGATCATGATTTATCCTCACTCCTACCTTGAGGAACGAGGAATTTCGTATGAAAAGCAATATCTGATGTGGATCCTCGACACCCAATATGGGAAAGAGTATCTGGAATACATGCAGGAACGAACGAAGCTGAAGATTCGATATCTCGTTAAATTTCTAATTGAGAAGTTATTAAAATAATGGAAAATACCACACCCCTTTACAACAGTACTAACATAAAAGCCTATATTGAGTTTCTCGATAAGTACTACCCCAATATCGATATAAACTCCGTTCTCGATCATGCCGGAATGACCAGCTACGAAGTGGAAGATGAAGGCCATTGGTTTGACCAAACGCAAGTTGATCGTTTTTATGAAATGCTTGTACAAAAATCCGGCAACAAAGAGATGGCTCTCGAGGCTGGAAGGTATGCGCCTTTTTCAACAGCAGGCAATGCCATTGTTCAGCTTACAATGGGATTCATTACCCCTTCTACTGCATACGCGCTGATGGGAAAGCTTTATCCTCGAGTAAGTAGATCATGCACAATTGATACAAAAAAAACCGGCAGAAGTAAGGTCGAGATATTCGTAAAGCCCAAACCTGATGTAAAAGAGAAGCTTTATCAGTGTGAAAATCGAATCGGAATATTCGAAGCCGTCGGTAAGCTTTTCACGGGTAAAAATGCAAAGATCGAACATCCTTCATGCCTGCACAAAGGCGATGATAGTTGCCATTATATCATCTCCTGGGAAATGCCAGCATCAATTGAATGGAAACGTATCCGCAACCGTATCGCGGTCCTTAACTTATTTGTGTGCGGTTCACTTTTTTTCACCTTGCCGGGTAATACCTCAACGATTTATTCATTATTAATAAGTGCTCTCCTTTTACTTTTCGTCATCTTTTATCCGGAATATCTGGAAAACAAAGAGCAGACATCGGATCTTAAAATTAAGGGCGATATAGCAGGTGATTTTTTAGACCGCATCAATGAAAGCTACAACAACATGCTGCTCATTCAAGAAATTGGTCAAGCTACAGCCAATATTCTTGATACGCAGAAGCTTCTCGATCATGTCATGGAAATTTTTGAAAAGCGTCTCGATTTTGATCGCGGGTTAATCTTGCTTGCAAATAAAGACCGAACTCTTCTTCAATACACTTCCGGTTATGGGTACCAACCGGAATTTGAGGAATTTCTTAAAGATGTTTCCTTTCACCTTGATAAACCGAAATCAAGGGGACAATTTGTGTTGGCCTTTAAAAATCAAAAATCTTTCTTGGTTAATAATTTAAATGAAATTGAAGGTGTGATTTCTCAAAAGAGTCTCGATTTCGCAAGAGCAGTAGGAGTAAAGTCATTTATTTGTGTCCCTATAGTGTATGAGGGAAAATCTGAAGGCGTCCTTGCCGTAGACAATCTCAGGTCAAAAAGGCAATTAAGCCAGAGTGATTTAAACCTTCTCATGGGTATTGCTCCGGAGATTGCTGTTTGCATCAACAATGCAAAATCCTATGAGAAAATCAAAGAAAGCGAAGAGCGATTTAAGTCTGTTGGTGAAAATTCACCGGATATCATTTACACATTAAACGCGGATGGTTTTATTACTTACGCCAGCCCTGCCCTTGAGAAAAGATTTAAATACAAAACTCATGATGTATTGGGAAAACATTTTTTAGACCTCGCCAAAGAAAAAGAATCTAAAAAGATAACCAAGCTTTTTAAAAGGGCAAGTGAGAATAAAGAAACAATAAAAGATGTCACAATAACACTATTAGACAAAGACGGTTCAGAGATTATTTTTAATGTAAGTGGTGCGCCAAATTTTGATTCAAAAGGGAAATTAACCGGTGTCGTGGGAATCTTGAAAGACGTCTCTGAACTCAAGAGGAACTATGACACATTGCAGTCAACCTTGCAGAGTATGATTAATGCAATGTCAACTATCGTTGAGTCAAGAGATCCCTATACGGCCGGTCATCAGAAACGGGTATCAGAGATTGCCTGCGCAATTGCCGAAGAAATGAACCTGCCCCTGGAAATGATTACCGGGATCCGCATGGCCTCCGTTATCCACGATATAGGGAAGATGTACATACCTGCCGAAATCCTCAGCAAACCGGGCGTCTTGAGCGAACTCGAGTTCAATATGATGAAAACTCATCCACAGGTCGGTTACGATATCCTTAAAAATATAGAATTTACCTATCCCATTGCAGATATTGTCTATCAGCATCATGAGAGAATGGATGGGTCCGGATATCCCAATGGCATATCTGGAGACGATATCCTCCTCGAAGCGCGCATCATCGCCGTAGCCGATGTAGTAGAGGCAATGAGCAGTCACAGACCCTACAGGCCTGCAATCGGAATTGATAAGGCATTGGAGGAAATAACAAATCGTAAAGGAATAGCATACGATTCGGATGTTGTCGACGCCTGCTTGAAGCTCTTCAAAGAGGAAAAACTCAAGGTTGCCTAACATAGATAGACAAACTCTTCAGCGTGGATTGCAATGATTGAAGCTCCCCGCAACAAGTTGCGGGAATCTCCGATTGTTAAGGAAAATGTTTATTTTTTTATTCGATCGCTGCTCAATTCAACGTGAGGCGGGTTTCATGCCTTTACAGAGGATGAGGGGTGAATAGTAAAATCGTCGAGGATCAACGAGAAATTCTTTAAAATCTGCTAAAAACTTATCATACCCTCCGGAATAATCATTAAATAAATCATACAGCTCCAGAGAGGCTATCATCTCTGCCTTCTTGACCCAGTTAAACATAGCAACATCATTTATATCTCCGTAGATGACACTATGCGCCATTACATCAACTTCTATGTTTTCAAATGCATTGTCGTAGAGATAGGAATAGAGCTTTCTGCCTGCGAAGGTGTCAAAGTTATAGATATCGTCCAATATTTTCATTAAGTTGCGAATGACATCCTCCATCTCTTCAGTAATCTCATAATGACTCAGACAATTATAATCGAGATCCAAAAGACAAAGACATCCTCCTGTCTTTACCAATTCCTTAAGGTGTCCTACTATAGCCGAACCTTCGGCACGAAAGTATTCCAAAACGAAGCGCACCCAAAGTACATCGAATTCACCAAGATCATCGGGAGGAGTCCTCAGGTCGCAATGATAAAAGTCGATCCCATCTTTTTCACTGTAATTTTTCTTTGCGTATTCAATTCTATCCTCAGAAGAGTCAATCCCTACTATACTTCCTCCCGGTTGTACCATTTCATGCAAAATGGACGTTGTGATACCGGGGCCACATCCCACATCGAGAACCCTCATGCCTGGTTTTATGCCACACCATTCAGCCTGTTTTCTTATAGCCTCTGGGTCTGTTTTCATCTCTAGCCTTATCGTTTCTTCGCCATTTTCCATCAGATAAGTCATTGAGCTCCCCCGATAATGTGATCAGCTTCAGTAACAGATTCTTTGTCTTAAAATATTGTACGAAACAGGACTATTTTGAACCTTTTTTAGGCAGGTGGCAGTATAGGGCAAAAATTACACTGCGTCAAGGAATAGTAGTTATATTTAAAACATTTATGACACTTTACAAAAATTCTAGATGCCTTCAATATCCCCACTTCAGATCGACTCTTCCGAGGACACTTGCAAAAACAATCCTCAACCTCTGGGATTCACCAACGCCCCTCTCAGGACAGGCAAATTTCACACTGTAGAATTTTCCGTAATAGGGATTTACGTAGGGGAAAAACTTGGTAATGACGGGGGTTATCGCCGTCACTTCCTTGATCTCATCGGGATAAATCCTCTCATTGGTCTCTGACAGAAGAAAGGTGTCCCATATTGAGTCCTCTCGTGCAAAATCGTTTGCATCTCCATTGGGAAGAGAGGCATAAAAGAGAAACTCATCGAAACCATTATCAGCATAACCCAGTATATTCTTCTCTACCCTTTCATCTCCTCGAGACAATTGATATATTCTCGAATATTCATCGCGAAAGGCGTCAATGAATGCCCGACTTTTATAGGTTGCCACTATTCGCGCCCTGGTATCGAGCTCGGCGTATACCGTTTTTTGTTGTGACCACCTGCTCAATGCTGAGAGATATTCATCAGAAATTGTATCCCCTTCCGCGATTTCGAGATAGTCCCCGAGATAAGCGCAGCCGGAACAACCAAGCAAGGAAAGAAACAGAATAATCGTAAGAAGTTTCTTCATTTATCCGCTCCGAAGACCCTTTTAAAGATGTAATTCTGGTGCGTTAAGAAGTTTTCTATCTTAAAAGCATCGTCTACGTCATCGGCCGTCAGATGGGACATAGTTTCACTGTCTCGGAGGAGGAGCTCCTTGAAGGCAACCTTTTCCTCCCAGGACTTCATGGCACTCCTCTGCACGATCTCATAGGCCTTTTCCCTCGACAACCCCTTATCGACGAGTTTCAGGAGAACCTTTTGTGAAAAGAACACCCCCCCTGTCATATTCATATTCGACTTCATCCTATCGGGATAGACCACGAGATTTTCCACCACGCCGGCAAATCGATGCAACATAAAGTCGAGAAGGATCGTGGCATCGGGACCGATAACCCGCTCTGCGGAAGAGTGACTGATGTCTCTCTCATGCCAGAGGGTCATATTCTCCATGGAAACCATGGCATAGGATCTCACAAGCCTTGCAAGACCGGACATATTCTCAGAAAGTACGGGGTTTCTCTTGTGGGGCATGGCCGACGATCCCTTCTGACCCGCTGAAAAGAATTCCTCCGCCTCCCCTACTTCCGTCCTCTGTAGCAGCCTGATCTCCGTCGAGAACTTTTCAATAGACGATGCGATTATTGCCAGTGTTGTGAAAAACTCGGCATGTCTGTCCCGCTGAACAATCTGAGTAGAAACAGGAGAGGGGTTGAGTCCAAGTCTGTCACACACATACTCTTCAACAGAGGGATCTATTGAGGAGAAAGTTCCCACAGCTCCCGAGAGCTTCGCATAACTAATCGTCTCTTTCGCCCCTATCATGCGATCCAGGTTTCGCTCCATCTCCTTGTACCAGAGGGCCATCTTCAGCCCGAAGGTGATAGGCTCTGCATGCATTCCATGCGATCTCCCTATCATGAGCGTATCTTTGTGTTGATATGCCTTATCTTTCAGGACTCTCAACAAGAGCTCAATATCATGAATCAGAATCTCGGCCGACTCTTTCAGGAGAACGGCCAGCGAGGTATCAAGGATATCCGAAGAGGTGAGGCCCATATGGATATATCTCGCATCCTCTCCCACCTTTTCCGACACCGACGTGAGAAAGGCGATTACGTCATGCTTGACCGTTTTCTCGATCTCCTCTATCCTGTCAATATCGAATCCGGCTTTCTTCTTTATATTCTCCAGGGATTCGAGAGGAATCGCACCATCTTTGGCAAGCGCCTCGCAGGCGAGAAGTTCTACATCAAGCCATTTTCTATATCTGTTTTCAGGGCTCCAGACCGAAGCCATCTCTTCTCTCGAATATCTCGGTATCACCGCTGCTCTCCCAATCTGTTATTTTTGTAAGACATTCTTAGTACGATAGTGCAGAAAGAGTCAAGATTTTTTGAAAAATATCACCCTTCAGGAAATTTTTACTTGACTACATATAGTATTAGTATTAGCATTAGCGCACAACATATTGTGGTAATGGATCAGGCCTTGGGCTCTGATGGAGGGAGTGTTTATGCATACCAAGATAAGAAAGAGGGATGGTCGCCTCGTAAAATACGATGCCTCGAAAATCACCGATGCCATAGCAAAGGCAGGAGAGGTCACCGGTGAATTCGATAAAAGTGTGGCACGACGACTCACAATCAGAGTTCTCAACCTTTCGGAAAAGCTCTTCGACAACAAGATCATGTCCGTGGAAGAGATTCAGGATATCGTTGAAGAGATCCTATTGAATTCTTCTTACCGCAAGACGGCGAAGTCTTACATAATATATCGTGATCAGCATGCGAGACTGCGTGAAATCACCAATAAGATGGAAGTCGACCTTGTCGACCAGTACCTGAAAAAGATTGACTGGAAGATTAACGAAAACAGCAATATGGACTATTCCCTCCAGGGACTCAACAACTATGTGTCTTCAGAAGTGAGCAAGGTTTACTGGCTCAACAAGATATATCCGGCTGAAATAAAGAAGGCGCAACAGGAGGGTGATTTTCACATACACGATTTAAGCCTCCTTTCCGTCTATTGTGTCGGGTGGGATCTTTACGATCTTCTGATCGAGGGGTTTAAAGGTGCCTCGGGAAAGGTCGAAAGCAAGCCGGCAAAACATCTTCGAAGCGCCTTGGGACAGGTAGTCAATTTCTTTTACACCCTTCAGGGCGAAGCGGCAGGTGCTCAGGCTTTTTCAAACTTCGATACCCTCCTTGCCCCTTTTATCAGATATGACAAACTGAGCTACAACGAAGTAAAGCAGGCCCTTCAGGAGTTCGTTTTTAACATAAATGTCCCTACAAGGGTCGGCTTTCAGACCCCTTTTACGAATGTCACCCTTGATATTGAAGTTCCCAACTATTATGCAGACCAAAACGTGATCATCGGCGGCAAGCCCGTTAATGATAAATATGGCGATTTTCAGGAAGAAATGGACCTCTTCAACAGGGCCTTCCTGCAGGTCATGGCAGATGGTGACGCGAAGGGGAGGGTTTTTACCTTTCCCATACCGACCTATAATATTACCGACAAGTTCGACTGGGATAGTCCAAGCCTTGAATACCTGTGGGAGATGACTGCCAAATATGGCGTTCCCTATTTTTCCAATTTCATAAATTCCGACATGAATCCTGAAGATGCCCGCAGTATGTGCTGCAGGCTCCGGATTGACAACAGGGAACTTGAAAAGAGGGGTGGCGGCCTCTTCGGTTCAAACCCACTGACAGGCTCAATCGGGGTCATCACCATCAATATGCCCAGAATAGGATACCTCTCAAAGACAGAAGATGAATTTATGGAGCACTTAAGCAAACTGATGATCATGGCGATGGAAAGCCTCGAGATCAAGAGAAAAGTTCTGGAGAAGTTCACTGACGGTAATCTCTATCCCTATACAAAATACTATCTTCGACACGTCAAGGAGCGCTTCGGAGAATACTGGAAGAATCATTTCTCTACCATCGGACTCGTAGGGATGAACGAGGCCTGCCTGAATTTCATGGGGGAAACAATAGGGGATCCAAAAGGGGTCGCGTTTGCCCACAGAGTGCTTGATTTCATGAGAAACATGCTGCTTGAATTCCAGGAGGAAACGGGAAACAACTACAATCTCGAAGCGACACCGGCAGAGGGTGCCTCATACAGTCTGGCACGAAAAGATATAAGCAGATATCCGGACATCCTATGTTCAAACGGCAACGGAGTAGATAGGAGTTCGGCCTTTTATACCAACTCAACGCAGCTTCCGGTCAACTATACGGATGATGTGTTTGAGGCGCTGGATCTGCAGGACGATATTCAAATCAGATATACCGGAGGAACTGTTTTCCATATATATGCAGGCGAGCGTATCGAAAACCCCGCCGCCGTCAAGGTTCTGGTACGCAAGGTATGCGAGAATTATCACCTCCCCTATTTTACCTTTTCGCCCACCTTCAGTATCTGCGAAAATCACGGGTATCTGGCGGGAGAAAATGAAACATGCCCGATATGCAACGAGCCCTGCGAAGTCTTCTCCCGCGTTGTCGGCTATCTGCGCCCTGTAAAGCAGTGGAACAAGGGAAAGCAGGCCGAATTCAAGTCGCGCAAAGTGTTCCAGGTTTAGCCCATGAAAATAGGCAGTATGCAGAGGTTTTCACTGATCGATTATCCGGGGAAGATATGTGCTATCGTCTTTACCCAGGGCTGTAACTTCAGGTGTCCCTACTGTCATAATCCGGAGCTGGTAAATCCCAAAGAGTTCGCTGAGAGCATCGCCCCAGATGAACTATTCTCATTTCTCGAAAGGCGAAGGGGAAAACTCGATGCTGTGAGCATCACAGGAGGAGAACCAACGCTTCAGGAGGACCTTGCCGGGTTCATAAAAAAAATAAAAGATCTCGGCTATCTCGTCAAGATTGATACAAACGGATCCATGCCCGAGATTCTCGAGGAGCTGATTGGTGAGAAATTGCTGGATTTTATAGCAATGGACGTAAAGGCACCGTTTGATAAGTATAAAAAAACAGTGAAGGCATCGGTCGACACCCGTCGAATAGAAGAGAGCATACATCTCATTATGAACTCGGGAATCGACTATGAATTTCGAACAACGATCGTAAAATCCCTCCTTGATGAAGACGATATAAAAAAGATAGGGACTGTAATAAAAGGTGCCAACCGCTATGTCCTTCAGAAATTCGTCCCATCGAAGACCTTGAACCCCAAATTCATGAATGCAGCAACTTTCACCGACGAGGAGCTTGAAAGAACTTCCAAAAGCCTGGAGAAACTGGTAAAGTCTGTAATCACTCGTTAATTTGATATTTGTTATTGATTCCAATATCTGCTATTGGTATATGCGTTTCGAAATTTTCCGAAGGCAGTTTCATAATGGCGACAGACAATTCAGTAGAGCAGGCGAAAGAAGTCTTACGAATAGAAGCGGAATCTATTTTCGATCTAGTTGATAAAGTAGACCACAATTTCTCAAAGGCCATCGATATTATATACCGGTCGAAAGGGCGGGTTATCGTAACGGGAATCGGCAAATCCGGTCTCGTGGGGAAAAAAATTGTTGCAACACTTACCAGCACCGGTACCCCTGCCATTTTCCTCCACCCCGTCGAGGGTCTTCACGGCGACTTGGGTATCGTGAACCGGGACGACGTTATCCTTGCCATATCAAACAGCGGCGAAACCAATGAGCTGAATTTATTAACCTTCAGTATCAGGGAGGTCGGCATACCCATTATAGCCTTTACCGGCAATATGGAATCGACTCTCGCGAAATCAAGTGATGTGGTGATTGACGTGGGTGTGGCGAGAGAGGCATGCCCTTTCGGCCTTGCGCCTACATCAAGCACGACTGCAACCCTGGCAATGGGGGATGCTATTGCCATTGCGCTTATCGATAAAAAAAGTTTTTCTGAGAAAGATTTTTACAAATTCCATCCTGGCGGTCATTTAGGCCAGAGACTGATGGCCCGGGTAAAGGATCTGATGATAACGGGTGACGCCATACCCAAGGTCTATTCGGGAGCTTCCGCCATCGAGGCAATTGATACAATTGATGAATGCAACCTCGGTTTTATTCTGATTGTCGATGCTGTCGAGCATCTCTGCGGAATCCTGACTGACGGTGATGTAAGAAGATATGTCAGAAAAAGAATGAACTTCGATGAAATGAGTGTTGACGATTTAATGACAGGATCTCCCAAAACAATAGATCCCAATTTATCCATCGCCGAGACTATCGAGGAGTTGCAAAAGGCTGAAATCACCACTCTGGCAGTAGTTGACGAAAAGGGCCTCCTCAAGGGATACATTCACCTCCATGACATCCTTGGAAGAGGCGGAACAGTCAAGATATCGATACCAAAATAAAATAAAAGGTTTTTCGGAACTGAAATGCTTCGAAATTACTTCATTATCCGTTGCCTGCGGTGCGGTCAGAAAAACCGAATTTTACGCGATAGTGTGAAGCTCAGTCCTATATGCGGCAGATGCGGTGCACACCTAGACGAACTTATAGTCCAGTGTATAGAGTGCGGAACAAAAAACCGCATTTCGGAAGAGAGATTGTCTGAACGTGCCATCTGCAGTAAATGCGGGGCTCCTCTTTATCAGGGCTCCGTCTCCAGAATATCTGACGAGTCCTTCAATGGCGATATCGCATCGTTTCCCGGCCCGGCCATCGTCTGTTTCTGGTCCTTTGAAAACAGATCCTTTCGAATGGCTCTCAATCTCATGGAAGAGATTGCATCGAAATACGCGGGAGGTGTAAAGATAGCTCAGATGAATAGGGAAAATAATCCGCGCACCTTCTCGGAATATGCCATAGAAAAGACACCCACCTTCCTCTTTTTTAAAGACGGAAGTCCCGTTGAAAAGATTGAAAAGACGGCAACCATCGAAGAGATCGATGATTGTTTACAATCAGTGATAAAGAGTAACAACCCCTGAGACTTACAAGGCCTCCACAGATCCTGCCATCTCTCTCGCCAGTTTTTCGATAAGATCAAGATTTTCCAATTTCTCTTTCCAGGCAACGGGTATCGCATCAATCCCGAGATAGGCGCCCGAAATCGCTCCGGCCATGGCACCCAGGGTATCCCTGTCTCCTCCGTTTAATACTGCGCAGAAAACGCAGTCTTCAAAGGATTCAGAATTTCTCATGAACGCGTATACGGCAAAGGGCATCGATTCATAAACCGCCACGGATCGTCCTATTAGATGGACAGCCTCTTCAGGGGACCCATTGTCATTGATCAGATCCCTGACTATGGTCATTTTCTCCTTCATCACGTTGGTGCGCGCCATATCGATCAGTCTGCTGATGAATTTCTCCTTGGGAAATATCCGTCTTGCATCAAGATTCACTGCCTCTGCAACGGCTGCAGCTTGAATGGCAGCACCATCAACCCCCAGGGGATGCGTATGCGTAACCTCTGCGGATAGTTTGGCACTTTCATAGAGGTTCGGTGATAAGTGATAGAAAAGTCCTACAGGTGCTATCCTCATCGTGGCCCCGTTTCCGAGTGAACCTCGCCCTCCAAAAAGACTTTTCGCCGCCTCCACATAGGAAATACCAGTCTTTTTTACAATGGAGAAGATAACCGGGGGACCGGAACCGTATCCACGCCATGGTTCATTTTCAAAGTTTTTTCGGAATGTATCTCCCAGATCCTGCTGATCAATTCCGTTCATCCTCAGGAGAGACTCTGCAATACCGAGTGCCATAGCCGTGTCGTCGGTATAGGTGAGGGGCTCGCTCCCTTTGAGAAAATCACTCAACGATTTTTCTCTGATATGGACAAAGGCTATTTCTCCTACGGCATCTCCCAGGGCACTTCCAATCATGCACCCCAGAAACTTTGATGTACGATCAGCCATTATTTCCTCTCCCGTCCCACGGGAATGAGATACAGCGGTTCATGATTCTCGGGAAGATTGAGGGCCCGTGAAACTCGATCGTCATAGAATGCACCGATAGGGACTGCACCCAGACCTAGGGATATGGCCTGAATCAGGATATTTTCCGCCGTATGTCCGACCTCCATCTTTACGTAGCGTTCGCCTCTTCTTCCGTATTTCCGTTCTGTCCTCTCATAGACAGCGGTGATGACGATGACGGCCGGTGCATGTCGAATACATTCCTGTCCCAAGGCGGCTCCGGCAAGGGGCTTGAAAAGGTTTTGATCCGATATCCTTACCAGTTTATGACCCATGGAAACATACCGAAAGAGTCCTTCCGGTAACACTATATACAGTTCGATCGGATATAATGCCCCTGCAGAAGGTGCCGTTCTCCCACCCCAGGAACGTGTTGTTCCCTGAGCCGACCATAAGAGTTGCGACAGCTCTTTTTCCGTGAGACGCTCACCTGTGAAATCCCGAACAGAATGACGGGCAGCAAGGGCCTCTTCGAAAGATACTCCCCCCTTAAGAACAGGTTCGGAAAGCTCTATGATCTTCTCTCCGGATCTCACCGTCATAGATTCACCACCTTGTGAAAAACAGGGAATCGTTGTAAAAACAGAGAAAAATAAGATTACAAGACCACAAGTGAAAAGATTTTGTATAATCACCATTCATTTACGCCCTGAACTGATTATACTCTCAACAAAAACAGGAAAACGAAACCACTCGGGCACACCTCTTATTCGGCCTCTAAAAAGATGCCACTTAGTTGACAAGAATAAAGTCTCTGTGCTTAATTAGTCAAGAAATAATCTTTGCGGGATCGTCGTCGATGGAAAAGACCTTTAATCCGAAGCCTTGTTTGCGAAACCCCCATCTTCAGAGCATACTTGCAAGCCTGAAGATACGGTCGCTCGGGAGAAACGAGATGGTACGATGTGCCCGTCGTATGATCATAGACGGGGGAGACAATGTTCGTCTTCTGGGTTTTCATTCCACGCAACCGGACAGCGATTCGAGGGGGCTTGTCCTTCTCCTCCATGGTTGGGAGGGAAGTGTAAACTCTGCCTATATGCTCCATACCGGACGATACTTCTTTGACAGAGGCTATGACATTTTCAGACTGAATCTGAGAGACCACGGGGAGAGTCATCACTTAAACCAGGGACTCTTTCACGGGGCCCTGATCGAGGAGGTCGTCAAAGCAGCGGAAAATATCTCGACACTTTCCCACCGAAAACCGTTCTATATCATAGGATTCTCACTGGGGGGAAATTTCGCCCTTCGAATTGCCCTCAATCCCTTCGATAAACTCAAGCACGTGCTCTGCGTGAGTCCCCTTCTTGACCCTTACAAGACAACGGTAGCAATCGATGAGGGGCTTTTCCCCTACCGTTACTACTTTATGAGAAAATGGAAACGATCCCTCAGAAAGAAAGAGGGGCTCTTTCCCCACCTCTACAATTTTGAGAAGGCATATTCGATGCGTTCGCTAATGGAAATAACCGACTACTTCGTCAAAAACCACTCCGACTTTACAGACTGCCGGGACTATTTCAACCGCTACACGCTGCTCGGTGATAGATTCTCAGAATTAAAAATACCTGTTACCATCTACGCCGCATCAGACGATCCCGTGATACCTGTTTCCGACTACCATACCTTTAACAGTAACCATAACATGCACATTTCGCTGCAACCCTATGGCGGCCACTGCGGATTTGTCGATACCTTGATATCCGGCACCTGGTACGAACGAAGAATAAAAGAAGCTCTCAACGAAAAAAATATTAAATGGACAGACTATGAAAAACGCAACACAGAAAAAAGATGACATCCTTGATCTCATTCGGAGGCAACTCGGAACGGTTCCCCTCGATTACACGGATAAATTCGACCTTATAAAAAAGAAGAGGGAGTCTGACAAAGCCTGGCTCGCCGCCGGAGTCCTGCTACCTCTTATTTTCAGAGAAAATCCTGAAGATGAGGGGGGAGGGGAATTCCTTTTTCAGCTGATAAAGCGTTCTACCAGTGTATCCCAGGGGGGAGACCTGAGCGGTCCCGGTGGAATGCTTAACCCGATGCTCGACCGGTCTCTTGCCTCACTTATATACGCAGGAATAGTACCCTCCCTCAAAGGCACGGCACGCTTTCATTTAAGAAAGAGAGACCCTGCCTCTCAGCGTAATATCAGGCTCTTTTTCGCCAACGCACTCCGCGAATCATGGGAAGAGATAAGACTGAATCCTCTGAATGTGGAGTTACTCGGGCCCTTGCCCTCCTACAGCCTTACCCTCTTTACACGAACAATATTCCCCCTTGTGGGGCTGGTGAAAAAAGAATGGAGCTTCCGTCCCAACTGTGAGGTGGAAAAGGTCACGGAGATCCCCCTGCAATCCTTCTTTGAAGAGAATAGCTATGGCGTTCTCTCCCTCGAGACCCTGGACGAAAAAGATAGTTCCACACTTACCTGGGACCTCCCCTGTCTTATACATGGCGATACCGACGGAAGCGAAGAAGTCCTCTGGGGGGCCACCCTTAATATTATTCTCTCCTTTTTGAAGATCGTATTCAATTACGATCCGCCCGCCAGAAATGAAAACAAGGTCATCAAACGAACGCTGAGCTCCGGTTATCTGACGGGAAAATGAAGATCTCCCCGAGGCTTTCATCCTTGACAAGAACGGAGCGAGCAGGTAGTTATACTTTTTTTACTTCAGTAGAATGTTGAGGAGTCGGTCATGGTTACGAGACGAGCATCAGAGATTCCGGCCTTTATCGTCATGGACGTACTGGAAAAGGCTCAGGAGATGCAGAGAAACGGTGAAGACATAATACATCTCGAGGTCGGAGAACCGGATTTCGATACGCCGGACTGTATCAATGAGGCATGTTTCCGGGCAATCAGAGAGGGAAAAACCCACTACACCAATAGTCTCGGCCTAATTGAACTGAGAGAGGCAATCTCGGAGCACTATCATGCAAAGTACGGGGTGGGGGTCTCCCCCGATCAGGTGATTGTCACCTCAGGCACCTCACCTGCCATGTTCCTCCTCTTTTCGGCCCTCATTGAGAGGGGGGATGAGGTAATCATCTCCGACCCCCACTATGCCTGCTATCCAAATTTCGTGAGCTTCCTGGAGGGCGTTCCCGTAAAGATAAAGGTCAACGAAGAAGAGGGATTCCAGTATACCCCCGAGGAGATTAAAAAGAGGATCACAAAAAATACGAAGGGAATAATGATAAATTCCCCCTCAAACCCGACAGGAAATATTCTCGATAAGTCGAGGATGGAGGAGATCGCTTCACTTGGAATTCCCGTCATATCCGATGAGATTTATCACGGCCTTGTCTATGGAGACGAGGAGCACTCAATCCTTGAGTTCACCGAAAATGCCTTTGTGCTGAACGGTTTCTCAAAGGCCTATGCGATGACGGGGTGGCGTCTCGGGTACCTGATCGCACCGAAGGAATATATACGGCCCATACAGAAGATTCAGCAGAACCTTTTTATATCGGCAAATTCTTTTGTGCAGTGGGCGGGAGTTGCGGCACTTCGGAAGGCAGGAGATGACGTTATACGAATGAGAAACATTTTCAACGAAAGAAGACAGTTCATTACTACACGACTTCGGGAAATGGGTCTCGGCATCGCCGTAGAACCCACGGGGGCATTTTACATCCTGGGCAACATAAAGCACTATGAAAAGGATTCATATACCATGGCCTTTGATATCCTGAAGGAGGCCAAGGTCGGTGTTACCCCGGGAATCGATTTCGGTGAGAATTGCGAGGGATACCTGAGGTTTTCCTATGCCAACTCCCTGGAAAATATCGCCGAGGGACTGAACAGAATTGAGACATATCTCAAGGGGCTAAAATAGTCGTGACACCCCCTGAAATCACAACCATCCTCTTCGACTTTGACGGCACATTGGCAACGCTCAATATCGATTTTGCGTCGATGCGGGAAAATATACTTGCCCTCATCGGACGCTATCATATAAGCCCTGACGGTTACAAAAATCTCTTTGTCCTTGAGATGATAGAGGCGGGGAGAAAAGCCATTGCACGCTCTCATACAGGCGATGGTAATGATTTTGAGAGGCGGGCACTCACCCTTGTGCAAAGCATGGAGATTAATGCAGCTAAGAGGGGGAAGCTGATCGAAGGCATCGAAACTATGTTGAAAAGGCTGAGAGAAAGGGGAGCAAAGACCGGGATCGTGACCAGGAACTGCATCGATGCTGTCCAGACAATATTCCCCGATGTCCATAATTATTGCGGTGCCGTTATAACACGGGAATTCACCGAAAAAGTGAAACCACACCCCGATCATATCAGGGTTGCTCTCAGGGCCCTCGATGCCCTTCCCAGGAACTCTGCAATGGTTGGTGATCATCCGATGGACATGACCGTCGGAAAGGAATTGGGAACCTTCAATGTGGGCGTCCTCACAGGATATTCCGAAGAGGCTCCACTTTTCAAAGCAGGCGCGGATATAGTCATCACGAGCGCTGCCACACTACTTGATTGTATAGCGTAACCGAAGATGACTGTTATAATGAGAGAAGAATAAAATGTACGAAATCACGGTAAAGAGAACCTTTTCAGCGGCCCACACACTGATGATAGGGGGCAAAAACGAGACGCTTCACGGACACAATTTTACCGTCGAAGTAACCCTGTCATCGGAGAGATTGGATGACGAGGGGCTCGTGGTGGACTTCAGGGTCCTGAAGGGGTGGACGGATGAGATACTGGAGGAACTCGATCATACGTTCTTAAACGAGCTCAGTTTTTTAAAAGACATAAATCCCACATCGGAAAACATTGCCCGGTTTATCTACGAAAAAATATCGGAAAAGATAATCGCGCAAAGTTACATGCTGCAAAAGGTTGCCGTATGGGAATCGGAAAGCGCCAAGGCCGTATACAGGGGTAGTTCGGATGGTTGATGTCCAGAATCAGCGCGACGAAAGAAACATCAGTATTCAGAAGGTGGGCGTCAAGGGAATAAAGTATCCCCTCATCGTTCTGGACAAGGCTGAGGGTGAACAACACGTCAATGCAACGGTGAATATGTATGTGAACCTGCCCCACCAGTTCAAGGGCACCCATATGAGTCGCTTCATCGAAATTTTAAATGAGTACAGGGGTCAGATAAACCTGAGAACTTTCAGGAATATTCTGGAAAAGATGAAGGAAAAGTTACGGGCCGAATCTGCCCATATCGAAATAGAATTTCCCTATTTTATCGAAAAGAGTTCCCCCGTCTCGGGCGCAAAGAGCCTGATGGAATATCAGTGCTCCATCTGCGGCGAAATCGACGGAGACAGGAGTGACTACCTGGTGGGCGTCACGGTTCCTGTTACCACCGTATGCCCCTGCTCAAAAGAAATAAGCACCTCGGGGGCACACAATCAGAGAAGCATCGTCAGACTCAAGGTCCGTTTCAAGAAATTTTTCTGGATGGAAGACATCATCGAACTGGTCGAAAATTCTGCAAGCAGCGGCGTCTATTCACTCCTGAAGAGATCGGATGAAAAATACGTTACCGAAAAGGCCTTTGAAAACCCAATGTTCGTCGAGGACGTGGTACGGACAATTGCTGAAAAGATCAACAGGGATGAAAACTTTCCATGGTACAGCGTCGAGGCGGAAAATCTTGAGAGTATTCACAACCACAGCGCCTATGCCTACCTGGAAAAAGACTGCACCGCCTCCGATTCCTGAACTTGCTGATTTCTTAATGCTTCAAGTCCTACGTTTGACCAGAGCCCTACTCTATTCAGGTTTTCCCCTGAATAACTGATCCCCATAGCCCGCTCCAGGGTGCCCAGGGCAATATTGTAATCGCTCAGTGCGTTAAAATAATCCGATTTGGTTTTCGTAAGCAGGGTCTGCGCATCAATCACATCCGTCGATGTCGCCACCTGTTCCTTATACCTCTCCCTGTTGATTCTGAAATTTTCCTCTGCCTGTTCGATCGCCTTTTCAGCTACAAAAATACGTTTTTCAGCTTCCTTCAGCAAAAGATATGAATTCTTGATTTGGAGGGATATCCCGTCCTTTATATTGACAAGCATATCCATGACCTGCTTTTCACGGCTCCTGCTTGCATCGACGCTGAACCTTGTCTTTCCCCACTCCCAGAAATTCCACTGTGTCACCGCGGCAACATACCAGGCCTCACTATCCTGATATTTACTCCCTCGCACATCGGGTTTTTCGCCGTATCTCGAATAGTTTCCCACGACATTCAGTGTCGGAAAGAACTCGCTCTTCGCGAGGCTAACGGCCCTTCCCGCCTTTTCATATTCAAGCTCATGTGCCCGGATCTCCGGTCTCTTCTGCAATCCCATAGCCAGACATTCATCAAACCCTTTTTCAAAGGGTGTATAGGTCAGAATATCCTCGATCTCAACGGAAAGATGTATATCGCGACGAATCACCGTATTGAATTTTGCCTTCGCAAGATTCAGGGCATTTTCAGCACGCACTAGATCTTGATATCCGTTTGCAAGTTCGACTTCCGCATAGAGTAGATCGTTTTTTGGGATAATTCCCACATCATAGAAACTCTGGGCAGTATCCCGGTGCGCCTGAAGCTGTTGAACGGACTGATTGGCCAGCTCCATAATCCTTTCGGATTTCAGTATGTTGTAATAGGATTTTTTTACTTCGAGGACAATGTCTTGAGTGGTGGAGGCTTCGGAGAGGTGAGACATTTCAAGATCAATCTTTGATATTTCATAACTGTTCAGAATCGCCCCTCCCGTAAAGATCGGCTGTGTGAGTTCCAGTTCCCAGTTATAGTTGTCCTCTTTCCCTGCCTCCACCCTGCTATTTAATATCCGTACCTCAGGTGACTCATTCAGCCTCGTATAGGTATATGACGTACTCAACTGTGGCAGAAAGGAGGTACGGGCTTTCTTTCTCTCCGCCTCTGATACCCTGACCCCTTCCTTGGCCGAATGAATGATGACGCTTCGTTCAAGGGCCATCTCTATGCTGTCCTTGAGTGACAACCGTAACACCCCGTCATCGGAAAGAGCTGTCGTGAAAAAGACAAGCGTCAAAAGGAGTGCTAAGATTCCTTTTTTGAAATATCCTTTCATTATAATGACTCCTCGTTGAAACTCCCCCGCAACAAGTTACGGGGAATCTCCGATTGATAAGGAAAATGTTTGGTTTTTATTCTCGCTTTCCCCGCCGCAGAAAGCGGAAAATGCTCGCTCGTCAATTCAATACTATGGTTACTACAAGAGATTCTCCTATAAAGAGAACTATCTTTCACCGGTACGATAATTACCTGCATACATTATCTTATTTATTGTATGAGAGGAAAGACTCAATCATCTTGCGATATTATCTTACTGTCATGAAGACCGATAAGCTCGTATATTGTAATGCCCTCAAGGGAAGAATTAATCAACGCCTTTTCCACCTCGCGTACATCAAGCCTGGTCTGTACCGCACGATTGGTCTTCTCGCTGATCAGAATGCTGTTGACAAAAGCTTTTGTAAGGGCCTGCAGTCTGAAGACAATATTAACGGGATCTCCGATGACCGTGTAATCCATCTTCTTTTCAAAACCGATATTTCCCACAATAACCTCTCCGGTATTGACGCTTATGCCGATTTCAAGGGAGCTACCTATTTCTTTTTGAAAATATTTATTCACCTCGTCAATCGCCTCTTTCATTTCAAGGGCGGCAAAAACTGCATTGTCCGCATCTCTGGAGCTCGAAACTGGTGCCCCGAAAACTGCAAGAAATCCGTCACCGAGATACTTGTCGACGATACCGTGATGTTTAAATACGATACCGCCCATGATGGAAAAGAAATAATTAAGCACGGACACCGTTTTCTGCGGTCCCATACTCTGAGCAAGAACCGAAAAGCCGCGTATATCGATATTGAGGAGGGTAAGCATTTTGATTTCTTCAATTATCTTCCTCTCAGTTTCTCTCCCATGTACAATCTTGTCAACGATCTTTTCGGGAACGAATTTCTGAAACATCTGTCGTATATTTTTTTCCTGCTCCGCCATGGAGACCGTTTCCTCATAAAGACGAGCATTTTCCATGGCGATGGTCACGGATGAGGCAATTGAATGCAGGAGATCCTTGTCGCTGGCAACAAAATCCCCACCTCTCTTGTTGAGTACCTCGATGACACCCAACACCTTGCCCTGGGATATTATAGGAACGCAGAGTGCTGATCTGGTTGAAAAATCGGTATATTCGTCTATCTTGGACATAAACTGAGGATGACCCTTTACATCATTGACAATAAGAGAATCTCCTCGAGCAGCAACATAGCCGGCTATCCCCTTTCCAAGTTTTGGTCGAAACTTCCGGAGGATATCAACATCAACATCAAAGGATACCTTAAACTCAAGTTCATCTCCCTGCAGAAGAAGAAGTGAACCCGCCTCCACATCCATAACCGTCCGTATCATATCCATGGTATATTTCAGAACCTGATCGATATTAAACGTTGAGGAAGCAAGGGCATTGCCAATCTGTTTCAACGTATCCAGTTCCTGATTCCTTTTGAAAAATGCGGTTACCAGGATATTTCTCCTGATTGCCTGAGAAAGATTACCGGCCATGGCCTCGACAAATTTTTCGGTCTCACGGAAGACATCAGGCTCTTTTGCTGCCAGTACAAGAACTCCCAGGACATCTCCACCGGCCTCAAGCGATGTCATGATGCATGATTGAGATACATTATCAATACAGAGTTTCTTGTTACGCTCGTCGGATAACTCATCCGCATCGTCAATGAGAATTGTTCCCTTCTGTTTCACCACTCTGTCAATGACAGAGCCGGGGTAAAAATATAACGAACCCTTTGACAGGGTTGTCGGATCGTTCGTCATAAAATCCATGATCGTCAAATGATCGGGCCTGGTCTCTTCTGAAGTCATTATAATTGCGAGATCAAAGGGTACCACTGATTGTATTTCCTTCAAAACCGCCTGAAGGAGTTCATCCTCCCGTATGCTTGAATTGACGATTTTCAGGGCCCTCTCAATAGCATTCAGATACCGTGCTTCTTGTTCTCTTTCATTTACAAGTCGAAGGTTTTCATAAGTAAAGGCCGCATTACTGACAAGTGGTATCAGGGTTTCCACATCTTCGCCTCTATAAGGCTCCTCATTTCCCCTCCTCGAAATTGTCAGCACCCCTATGATATCCTTGATTGTTTTTATTGGCATACAGATAAAAGACTTGGTTCCGTAATGGGGACGGTTTGCCCGTCCGAATCTGCTGTCCTTTTCAATATCTTCAACGACAAGGGGTGATTTATTGATCACGGCATACTTTGCGACACTCGTTGCAAAATCGACCTTGTGCCCCACCTTGATATGTTCTCCCAGGCCAATGTTTGCCTTTACGACAAAATTCCTCTTCAACGGTCGCTCAAGTATCATGACGGACCCTATATCGGAGTTCGTCAATTTCATGGCTCGCTCCAGAGTTATATAGAGAAGCTCCTCTGGATCAAAGGTTATATAACAGAGATCGGAGAGCTCCCGCAGCACCGATACATCGAGCACCCTCTTTTCCAGCTGCCCGAAGGTAAGCTTGAATTGTCTTTCGAGCGTATCGAAGGATCTCACAATATTATTAAGCTCGCTTGATTCTTTTCCGCCCTCACCTTCCGTAAATTCTGAAGGCACCTTCGTCGACACATCTCGTGATATCATTGTGATCCTATCAACGAACTTGCGAAGCAGGACAAAGCCGAGGAAAGAAAATATCAGGAAGATTAAAAGGAAAAGGCCTATGTATCGATCCATGAAGAGGTCGTATTTCATTCCAAAGTAAATAAAGCCAAGGACGGGAACCAGAAAAAATAGTCCGAAAACGACATTCAATCTTTTATACAGATTATTATTATTGAACAGGTTAACCTCTTTCAGCTTTTCAAGAATTTGCATTTGTCAGTTCCTTCTATTCATGGTTCTCAGAGAAAATGCATGCACTCCATCTCGCGCAAGATTTTTACATTAAAAACCAAAATGGTGCAACCTCTAATCAGAACAGGCGGGGGCCTCTTCCGCCTTACAACAAGTTTCACGGCAAAGAGAACCATGGGTACCTGAAGAGGCCACAAACTGCTGAATATATTCTCAGAATAATTGACACCTTGCAAATAATTATTCTTAAACGTCTAGGGATTGAATCTTTCTGCAACACGTTGCGGTGAATCTCCGATTGTTAAGGAAAATGTTTGTTTTTTATTCTCGCTTCCCCCGCCGCAAGCAGCGTGGAATTCGCTCGCTTTTCAATTCCATTACTTTAAAAAAACTACAGAATTTCCTGTTGATAATCCTTCGAGGTTGTTCTATAGTAAGGCGTTGTAACCATTACCCCAAAGAGGAATGAACAATTATGAGTATCTTCAAGGCACATACAAAGCAGAGCAACAGCCCGGCAAATACTCAGATATCTGAGCTCGAAGAAAAACTGAATATCAGAAGGGCCCTTCAGAACATTACGAACCGTATAAATGCGGCGCAGAACCTGAAGAACATACTGGTTGACCTGAGGGAGGAGATTCTGGGCCTCTTCGATGCAAAGTCTGTGACGATATACGTGAAAGACCAATCGACCAATGAGATCTATTCGATGTTTCTTGCAGGATCAAAACTCTCCGAGATACGGTTACCCATAACAAATCAAAGCATCGCGGGTTATGCTGCCAATAACACGAAAGTAGTCAATATAACGGATGCCTATGACAGCGAGGAACTAAAAAGCATAGGCACCGAACTCTCCTTTGATTCGAGCTGGGACCTAAAATCGGGGATAAAGACCACCCAGGTAATGGCCGTTCCGATTCTCCATGAAGGAAAAGTCATGGGTGTGATTCAGATCCTCAATAAGGAAAACGGGAACAATAAATTCAGCGAAGATGATGAGGCCTTTCTAAAGGAAATAGGGGACGTACTCGGTATAGCCTTCTTCAACCACGAAAGGATAAAAAAGAAAAAAAGGTCACGCTTCGATTATATCATACGATACGGCCTGATCTCGGCGGAGGACCTTGAAGAAGCCTACGGGAAATCACGCGAAAACAGGGAAACTATTGAAGACTATCTCATGAAAACCTTCAAAATCTCGAAGGAAGATATCGGCAAGTCTCTTGCTGAATTTTATGGCTGCGAGTTTGTCCAGTTCAGCGACAAGGCACCTACGCCCTTCGACCTTCTTAAGAATCTCAAGGAAGAATATCTCCGAAGAGAAATGTGGGTTCCTCTGGAAAGAAAAGACGGAAAGGTCAGAATAGTCATCGATGATCCGAATAATGTCCTTAAGAGGGATATGATAGAGAACCTTCTGAAGACGAGGGCTGTCGTGTACGACGTTGCCCTCTACAGTGATATAATAAAATATATCAATTTCTTCTATCAGACCGAAGATAGGGCGGGATCCATCTCCGACATAATAGGACAACTCGACGCCGAGGATGATAACGCCGAGGATGAGGGAGTCACCGAATCCGACAGCATTATTATGCAGCTGGTCAACAGAGTTATCAACGATGCCTATAACAGAAACGCTTCTGATATACATGTAGAGCCAAATCTTTCCAGAAAGAATGTGGAGGTCAGATACAGGATAGACGGGGATTTGATGAAATATCAGACCTTCCCCTTCAACTATAAGTCTGCAGTCGTTTCGAGAATCAAGATTATGTCAAATCTCGATATCACTGAGCGAAGAATCCCCCAAGATGGAAAGATAAAATTCAGAAGGCCCCGCGGAGATGAAATCGAGCTTCGGGTGGCAACAGTTCCCACTCAAGGAGGGGTGGAGGATGTGGTCATGCGTATTCTGGCAAAGGGAGAGACGCTGCCCCTGGAAGATATGGGTCTTTCTACACCCACCTATAATAACCTCACGGATATTATAAAAAAACCATATGGAATGATTCTCTGCGTGGGACCCACGGGTTCGGGTAAAACGACCACTCTTCATGCCTGTCTCAAACAAATCAATAAACCGGAGACAAAAATATGGACGGCTGAAGATCCCGTAGAGATTACTCAGTACGGACTTCGGCAGGTTCAAGTCAACCCCAAAATAGGATTCGATTTTGCCGGCGCTATGAGGGCCTTTCTCCGGGCCGATCCCGATGTAATAATGGTGGGAGAAATGAGGGATTATGAAACGGCAAAAACCGGCATCGAGGCATCACTGACGGGGCATCTCGTTTTCAGTACGCTTCACACCAACAGCGCTCCCGAAACGATTGTGAGGCTCCTTGAGATGGGTATCGACCCTCTGAATTTTGCCGACTCCCTTCTCGGAATCCTTGCCCAGAGGCTCGTGAGAACACTCTGCAAGAATTGCAAGGAAGAATACCATCCCACGAAAGAAGAATACGATGAGCTCGTCGTAAATTACGGGGAAGAGATGTTTGAGACGCTTAACTTTCCCTACGATGAAAATTTTAAGCTTCACAGAGCGGCCGGCTGTCCGAAATGTGAAAACACTGGATATAGAGGCAGAATGGGCCTTCATGAACTGCTCGTTTCATCGGACAGAATCAAAGGACTCGTCACGAAAAAGGCTACTATCGAAGAAGTACGAAATGCTTCGATTGAAGAAGGAATGAGGACTCTGCTTCAGGACGGTATAGAAAAAATCTTTCGGGGCTTTACGGACTTCAACCAGGTAAGAAAGGTATGTATTAAATAATGAAGCTCCCCACCCACAGGGCGGGTCTTCCCGGCAAGGAAATCGAAGATTCATGAGCCGAAGGCGAATAATATATTCCTTTTTAATTGCGCCCCTTGACCCCGCCTACAAGACGGGGGTTGCGGGTGCGCCCCCGGTCATTTCTTCCCCTTTATTCTCGTCTGCCACTCATTGATCTTCTGCAGTGCATCAATCGGCGTAACGTTTAAAATATCGAGATTGTTTAACTCGCGCAGGATATAATCCCTGTCTTCCATAAAGAGATTCAGCTGTTCCTGTCCCCTTCTCGTAGCGGACGTTTCACCTCTGGCAATCCTCGGCATTCCCACTTCATCCAGTTCACCCCTCTCCAGATTATCCAGGATTTCCCGTGCGCGCAGGATGACTTCATTAGGTACGCCGGCCAGTCTCGCCACCTGAATGCCGTAACTCCTGTTTGTCCCGCCCTCGACAATCTTTCTCAGAAATATGATCTCCTCTCCCCATTCTTTTACTGCGATACTGTAATTTTTGACCCCTTCCTGGGTCCTGGAGAGGTCGGTCAATTCATGATAATGGGTTGCAAAGAGCGTTCGGGCACCGAGCCTTTCAGAACTGCTTATATGCTCCGTGACGGCCCAGGCAATACTGAGTCCGTCGAAGGTGCTTGTTCCCCTGCCGACCTCGTCAAGAAGTATCAGGCTTTTTTGTGTTGCACTTTTCAGGATGGTGGCAACTTCCGTCATTTCAACCATAAAGGTGCTCTGCCCCCTGGCAAGGTTGTCCGCCGCCCCCACCCTGGTAAAGAGCTTGTCGACCAGACCGATCGTTGCCTCTGCGGCGGGAACAAAGCTCCCCATCTGTGCCATAAGCACGATGATCGCCACCTGCCTGATATAGGTTGATTTACCCGCCATATTGGGACCGGTAATCACGAGGAAACGATTATTACACGTGTCGAGGAGAGTATCATTCGGCACAAAACCATCGGCGAGATTCATCCTTTCCACAACGGGGTGCCGTCCATCCCGTATCTCTATATAATCGTCGTTATTTACTTTAGGACAGGTGTAATTATATCGTTCCGCCACCTCTGAGAGCGCAGTGAGTGCATCCAGTTCGGCAAGGTGAAATGCCGTTTTCTGGACTCTCTCTATCTCGCAGCTGATTTTATTCCGTATATCGACAAAGAGGTCATACTCCAGCTTTTTCCGCCTCTCCTCCGCATTCAGGACTGTCGATTCATACCGCTTCAATTCATCGTTGATGTACCTCTCGGCATTGACAAGTGTCTGCTTTCTCACATAATCATCGGGTACCAGCTCCACGTTTGCCTTTGTTATCTCGATGTAATAGCCGAATACATTATTAAAGCCGACTTTGAGAGTATTAATGCCCGTTCTCTTCCTCTCCTTTTCTTCCAGCTTGGCAATCCATTTCTTGCCATCGGTTGCAAGAGAAACCAGACTGTCCAGCTCTTCGTTGTATCCCTTCTTAATTACATACCCTTCGCCTATTGTCAGCGGAGGTTCATCAACTATCGATCGCTCTATAAGCTCTGCGATATCGGGCATCCCGTCAATACCGCCGCGAATACTCATTATTTTTGCCGATTCCAATCCGTCAATAACCTCTTTGATGGCAGGTATCATTGCAAGGGATGTCTTGAGGGAGACCAGGTCTCTTCCGTTCGCTATTCCCATTGAGATTCTGCCTCCTAACCTTTCGAGATCATAGACATGGGAAAGCGCTTCGCGAAGGTTTTTTCTCAGGATATGCTGTTCCTTTATCTCTTTAACTGCGGCAAGTCTCTCCTTGATCATTTCGGGATCAAAGAGGGGATAATTGAGCCACCACCGGAGCCTCCTCGCGCCTATGGCGGTAACGGTCTCATCAAGGACATGAAACAGTGTCCCTGTCTTGTTTCCTCCCTGGATTGTCTGAAAAAGTTCGAGGTTTTTTTTCGCCGTATCGTCAAGCAGGAGATGGCCCTTTATCTCATGCCACTCGATAGTGTTAATGTGGCCAAATCCTTCCCTCTGGGTATCCTTGACATATCCGAGAACCGCTCCCGCCGCTTCTACCGCAGCGGTGTGATTTTCCGGACCTATATCGTTTATCACCTTCTCATCAAAATACTCATTCAGAAGCTCGATTGCGCCATCATAGGTAAAGCTGAGGGGGGCGAGATAGTTCACGACACAATGATTCATCTCCGGAGATAATGCCTTTACAATGGAATTTCCGCTCAGTTCTTGAGATATAAGAAGCTCTTTTATCTCGAGACCGGCAATCTCATCGAGGAACACCTCCCTGTTTTCAGTTTCAGATACACGGAATTCACCCGTTGAGATATCAATGAATGCCAGTCCGAAGGTCTCGTCTCTCAGTGAGAAACTTGCAAGAAAGTTATTCTTCTTTGCCGAGAGATTCTCCGAATCCGCCACCAGGCCAGGTGTGACAATGCGGACAACCTCTCTTTTTACAATCCCCTTTGCCTCTTTCGGATCTTCAACCTGCTCGCATATGGCCACCTTATAGCCTCTGTCGATCAGCTTTGAAATATAGGTCGAGGCTGCATGATGAGGAAAACCGCAGAGGGGAATGCTGTCTTTCTTGCCTTTATTTCTCGAAGTAAGGGTAATTTCCAGGACCCTCGAGGCAGTGACGGCATCCTCGAAGAACATCTCGTAGAAATCACCCATCCGGAAGAAGATAATGCAATCCTTATACTGTTCCTTAACGTCCAGATACTGCCGCATCGCCGGGGTAAGCTTCATTATTCCCACTTACTGTCGTCCTTTTCCTCAAGATCGATATAATTACCTTTGTCTCTCCTGCCCCCATTTCTCTTATAGGTCCTGAAGTGTATCTGATCCCCACCTTTGACGAATGAATTGAGAAGACCGCTTATGATACTGATTATCAGTGAACCAAAAATGGCAGCCCAGAAACCGATGACATCAAAACCCGATATGACACCCGACACCATTTTCAAAAGAAGCGCGTTGATTATGAAGGTAAAGAGACCGAGGCTCAGTATATTTATGGGAAGAGTCAGAATAATGAGTACAGGTCGAAAGAAAACGTTAAGCAGCCCCAGAAGTGCCGCAGCGAAAAAAGCGGAGAAAAAATCCTCCACCCTTATCCCCTCCAGAAAGTAAGCGGCAAATATGATAGCTATCGTCAATATAAGCCAGCGTAATAAAAATCTCATCCTTTCAGCTCCCTCGCTTGGTGTAAGCACCAACCATTGAAAATCCCTTTCATGTGATTGGAGCCTCGAATTGAACAGCGAGCGCATTCCCCCGCTGCTTGCGGCGGGGTTAGCGAGTGAATATAAAATAAACCTGTTCCTTAACAATCGGAGATTCCCCGCAACTTGTTGCGGGGAGATTCAATTTCCTACCCTTTACGATAAGAAAACTCAAGGGCATTATTTGATGATGAGCCACCGGTACTCGCGGATATTATCGAGAAGTTCATAGATAATCTCCTGCTCATCCGTTGCCGAGGCCCGTGACAGAAAGATAAATCTCATCTTATTCGTATCGGCCACTCCAACGAGGTCAATAAGCGAACCTGTCGTAATTTTCCTCCCCAGAGCCCTCGCCACCTTAATAAGATGAGAAAACAGTATCGTGAACTCAGAATGCCCCTTCAGACGTATCTCTCGTGGAAACCCTCCGGAAGCGAGTCCCCTTCCAAGATATTCCATAGTACCGGGGATAATGGGATCACTGGAATGTTCGGTAATAAATGCCTTCGTCCCCCCTTTGCAGAGTGCCTCGATTATTTTAAGGGCTCCGTAATTGAAATTAAAAGACCCCTCGGTGGGAATTTCCAATTCATAGCGTCTGATAAAAGCTGCGATTTCACTGGGGAGTTTTTTCCCGTCATCAATTCTCCATGTATCGAGATCACCCATCATTTCGTTAAAAATTATTACGTCCATTCCGTCAAAAAGGTGCAGAATTTCAACTATATCTCCATTGATGAATGTCACCTTTGAACCCCACCGATTTAATGTCTCTCTCTGTTTTTTGAGGAGAAACATGGAGAGGTCTGTCATGAACACCTTTTTCACCGAGTGCGAATACTCTTCCAGCAGGCCCTTCATGAGGCTCCCATACCCTCCGCCGACCTCACATACCCTGCATCCACCTTTCAGGATACCTTCCTCCCGTAAACGTTCGCCGATTATTGAACCATAGGAACGGGGATTTTTCAGTGCCACCATATAGGGTGAATTGATGGAGGAAAGGGACTCACATATGGTATATTCAGTCATGAGATCTATCGGCTGATATCTGTAATAGTCCTGAGTCTTATTCACACTCACAATCAGGTTCCCTCACTGTCTTCTTCTTATATGACTGCATATGTAGTATATGAGTAGCCCTCGGTCAAGAACAAGAAATAAAGTAAACGGCTATCCTGATGAAAAAAGGACAAACAATCACATGCACACGATGCGGCAGATGTTGTCTCGCGCATCTCATCTCATATACTACCGATGAGGACATTGAACGCTGGAAAAAAGAAGGAAGGACTGACATTCTCCATATCATAGATCGCGATCTTCCCGTATGGGCAGGCGATCGTCTCGTCTCGGCAATTGATGGACGGCATCTCAACGGCTGCCCCTTTCTTGACTGGAAAGAAAAATCAGCTCAATGCGCAATTTACGAGACACGGCCCAGGATATGC
>Ga0075124_10000100_pt1 | contig 38398 bp, 26 predicted proteins | sample AntAceMetag02UKS_FD_69809 | JGI IMG/M metagenome (GOLD analysis project Ga0075124, IMG submission 69809) | Saline lake microbial communities from Ace Lake, Antarctica - Antarctic Ace Lake Metagenome 02UKS | ecosystem: Environmental > Aquatic > Non-marine Saline and Alkaline > Saline | place... | reverse complement strand
AGGCCTGTGTATATGGAAGATGATGAGTATGAACAATAATCCAGGAAAACGTTAAAATCAGGCTGATGAGGAGTCCCTTGAGCATCGCGATCAGCCCCCCTCTCCGACATTAAGAAGCTTCTTGAAAAAAAGCGCCAAAAGCACCGCGAATCTTCCTTTGCGCGTAAGCTTCATCTTATCACCTTGCCAATGAATGTATCCCCCGTCAACGAGGTTCGGAATGCGCCGAGCAAAAATGGCATCCATACCATCGCAACCATCGTACCTGTCGATTATCTTTTCCGCAGTCATTCCCTCTGGAGAGGATCGCTCAAGCTTTACCATCAACCCCGCCGAAAATCCCGTTATGGCGGTTGCATAGAGAACCTCCCAGGAGCAATGAAAGATAAGAATAAATATTAAAAGGCCGTTTAAGAAATCTATGCCTCTGAAAAGTTCTATGCAACCGGCAGGCAAAAAGAATAAATTATCCGGCGTAATTGAATAGACCACGAAGTAAAAGAGAAGACCCGGGGCAAAAGCCAGGAGCAGGGCCTTGAAATATTTCCTCCATGGACGCGCCCGCAGAAGCGGGACGGCTATGCACAAGAAAAATACGAAGCTTAGTACAGCGAGTATGATACCTTTTATCTTCTGGAAATCCTCCTTCGCTCAGCACTCCCTTCACGCTGAATATAAAACGAAAAAAAGAGGAGTACAAACTCCCGTATCACCTGTAAGAACGCCTTCGTCAGTATAGCCTTGGAGGTACCCGCCGACCTCTTTTGCAGCACGACGGGAACCTCTGCGAAGATGAACCCCGAATGAATGGCTCTCACCAGGCATTCCGCGTGAACCAGGAAACCGTTGGATCGGGGCCTCACGACCTCGAACACATCCTTCCTGTAAATGATATTGCCGTTCGTGTAGTTAAAGCGGGTGCGAAACGTACAGTTAATAATCGAGAGATAGATTGAGGAGAGTATTCTCCTGCCGAGGGGCCTTATCCTCTTGTTGACCACGAACGGTATAACGATATCCACGTGCTCTATCAGCGGAAGATACTTGAGTAATTCCCGGGGGTCGTTCTCCCCGTCAGCCGGCAGCCATGTGATCACGTCCTTGCTCGACTCATGAACGCCCTCCCGAAAGCAATACCCGATGCCCTGCGACCTCTGGTGGTGAATTATCTTCATCCTCGGTTCGTTCTTTGCGAGCTCGTAGATGATCCTCCCGGTGGCATCCGTGCTGCCATCATCCACCATCACTATCTCCCAATCATAGCCGGTATCCCGGAATATGTCCATCAGCTCGGTCGCCGATTCCTCTATATTTTTTTCCTCGTTAAGGGAGGGCATCATTACGGTGATGGATATGTTCTTATTCATATCTGATCAAGTAAGAGGCTTTTGGGCTATTATGCCCATGTTGCCAATCTTGAGAGTCAACCGTATTTTACGCATATGTAAAATGTTAAGGACAAAGACTGCCACCCTCTTCATTGAAGAGGGAAAGGGGGATCTAAGTATCCATTGACCGAGAGAGTGGCTATTTGCTACATCGAAGACCGAGTGCACCGCAAACCCGTTTTTTTCAAAGATCTTTCTCAATGTTTCCTTGTTAAAGAAGCTGATATGAGCCATGTATATAGGGGACCAGCTTTCACCTGCGATTGCCGAGAGCCACGAATTTATATTGTGAGTTAAAGCCAGAACAATGCCCCCTTTTTTCAGGCATGTATGTATCCCCGCTAAAAATATATTTGGATCCACGACATGTCCCAGAACATGAAAGCAGCAGACAATATCGAATGATTCTTCGGTAAAATCAGAAGGGCGAAAGACGTCATTCCTTATCCGGCCTCTCAGGTCCTGAGGGGTCTGCGCAAGGGCTGCCTTACTGGGCTCCACGCCATAAACTTCCTTGAAACCTTCCTCAAGGCACCTCAGTAAGAAAAAGCCGTTCCCGCAGCCTATGTCGAGAAGTCTTTTCTTGGAAGGGACGAGCCGTATCGCCTTCCTGAGAAGGCGGGAGTATGCTTTATTGATATTATCGGTCTCCAAAACATACGGCTGAGCGACCAAAAAGTCCCCCTCATAATATATATCATGCATCAGTTCCGCGCTCAATATCGGGTTGGAGTAAATCACACCGCACTTCGAGCACTTCACAATCCTGTAGTGGGGCAGGACCTTACCACCGCCGGGGGAAGAGACCTCAAACAGCCTCGCCGGCTCGAAGTTCTGCTCGTACAGTACCGAGAATTCCTCCTTCTTTCTGCAAAGAGGACAATCCACAGGAACCATGCTTCCGGTATTCATCGGGACAATCTGCTTCTCAGTGAAGTGGCCAAGCTGGTAACAGCAAGATTCACTATCTACGCTTCTACTTAAGGAGGGCCGTGATGAATTTAAAGAGGGGGACGGGCTCAACCGAATCCCTGTTGCACACGATGCGGACGGCCAGAGCGCCCACCGCGTTTCCGATAAAACCGACTATGTCCATCGGGTAGCCCGCGGCCACGCATGGGGAGGTAACAGCAAGATAGGCGTCTCCCGCACCGATCCTGTCGACAACCTCGTCGGATAAGACCGGGGTCTGGACAAATCCCCTGTCTTGTTCGAAGCCCAGCGATCTGCGGTTTCCCCGGGTAACCGTTACCCGAGGACAGCCCAGTTTCCCCGACACTATTCGCACCAGCTCCTCAAGGTTCTCGAACTTCTCCTGGGTAGCGAGGCGGATCTCCGGTTCGTCGATGCAGACGTAGTCAGCCCTGGGATATTTCGTCACGAGGTTGAACCCCATGTTCGCGCTGTTCGTCTGCGTGTTGACGGCTAAGAATCCCGCCCTGTTGCAGAGAACATCGATGATCAGTCGCCCGATGAAACCGTTGCCAAAATCGCAGACGATCACGATATCGTAGTCTCTACAACACGCCGAGAGATACTCGCACACGTCGGCCTCGACGGCTTTCGGAAGGTTCGCGTCGTTCAGGAAACATATCTCGAAGATCTTCGTCAGGAAAACCGGATCGACATAGCGCCGCTTCACCACCGTCGGCGCCTCATCCCTGTAGAAAAATTTCGGCCTCACATTCGGTTTCAGCCGATTCCGGATGAATTCCTCCTGGGTGTTCTCCTCCCCCAGACACGTAACGAGGTGAACGTCCTCGCAGAATCCCGCGACATGATTAGCAGCAGCAAGGACTCCGCCGGCAAAAGACTCCCGGTTGAGGTACTTCGTAACTATGACCGTCTCCTTCCACGCCTTCGCCATGGGCTGACAGTAGTGGTACTCGTCAATGATGGTATCACCCACGATCAGCACCCGCATTCCCTTGAGGGCCTTGAGCTTGCCGATAATATCCTCGGCGTTGTATCTCCCCCTAAACTCCCTCAGGAACTCGTCAGCCTCCTCATGGTACACCCCGAAATGAATATTCAACAGCTCGGTAGAGCTGAAGCTTATCTCGTCCGTGAAGTGAATCCTGCCGCCGACGGACCCGACGGCCTCTTCCTCCTTGTATATCTCGCCCGTCAGATCGCTCTCGCGGTCCGCGTAGTCACTTCCCTTGACATAGACATCGGTCCCGAGCTTTTCTATTGCATGAACAGCGGTCGGCGCCCTGTTAATAGCCACGTAGTCCACGCACTGGAGCTCAGCTATGGACTCCGCACGGAGGCGCTCGTTGAATACAGGCCTCCCCGGCCCCTTCCCCACATAGCGGTCCTCGGTTATAGTGACCACAAGGACATCGCCCTCGCAGCCAGCAGCCTCGAAATGCTTTATGTGGCCGGGATGAAGCAGGTCGAATACACCGTGGCAGTGGACAATGGTTTTGCCCTCCTTTTTTAACTTGGCCACGATCTCCGCAAGCTTGTCCAGGTTCTTTATTTTTTCGTGTGCATCAACCTTTTTCATCTGCCAAGATAATTAAACCAGTCCATTGTGGCTACCGAGATCGTTTCCGGTGTCCAGACCGGCGCCTCCCTCCAGTAATCGATGTTTTCTAAAAGAATATTTACCCCTTCTTCAAAAGACACTTCTGGCTCCCAGCCTAAGAGGCTTCTGACCTTGGCTATGTCGGCATGGGTGCGATCGGGCTCACCGGGACGCTTGGGTATGTATACCACATCACCTTCCAGCAGTTCCACCAGTTTATTTATGCTGTGGGTCTGTCCGCTTCCGACATTGAGCACTTCGTTACAGAGATCTGAGGATGCCGCAATGATACAAGCGTTTACCACATCCGCCACAAATGTGAAATCTCTCGTCTGGGCGCCGTCGCCGACAACGGTATAGGGCAGATTGTTCAACTTCTGGGCCAGGAACACTCCGAAGACCGCGCCGTACGTTCCCGAAGTTCGCGAGCGCGGCCCGAATACATTAAATAAGCGAAGGGACACCACTGGAAGTTTATAGACCTTTCCCCAATGCATAACATACTGCTCACCCACGTACTTGGTAAAAGCGTAGGGATATTGTGGCCGGGCCGGTTCTGTCTCCGGAGTGGGATAGATATCGGGAATCCCATAACAGGACGAAGACGCTACGTAGATAAACCTCTTAACTCCGCTCTTTCTTGAGGCTTCAAGAACGCTCACTGTGCCACCAACATTCGAGCGATGGTATTCCATGGGTTTCTGTATTGAGGGAACGATATCGGCCAGAGCAGCCAGGTGAAAAACCCAATCCACTCCTTGGAAAAGCGGCAGAATCGCCTCAAGGTCTGCGACGTCAACCTTATGAAACTTAACGCAACGACTCGAGCCGGAATCAGAGAGATTCTCCAACCGGCCCGTCGAAAGATTATCCAGGACAATTAAATCGCAACCGTTTCTTAAGAGTCTGTCCACGAGATGGCTCCCTATAAATCCAGCTCCGCCTGTCACAAGTGCCTTCATGTGTTCTTCTACTTCCGTTTCTTTATGGTCTTCTGAAGAATATAGCGTTCTTGTAGAGCACTACTATTTATTCATTCTCTCAAATACTTCTATCCATCTCCGCGCACATGGAGAATTTCATCTAAACACGCTCTTCCTGGAACAACAAGGATACCATCTTACGCCTTTCTTGCAAGGCGTTATGAAGGTCAAGCGAACATTAGCCTCTAAATTCTACAATTATCCTGGATGGTGGCAAGACAAAACTCGCATTCAATAGCATTCAATAACAATCGTCAAGGCTCAAACGGAAAAGAATGATGGCTCACCAGCGAGTATTGTCTTCTAGCATATCGACGATTGAACAGGGGCGATTGTATGCTATAGTAAGCAACTATTGAATGTGATCGGTCAGGCTTGGGGGAATTTCCCCCGGCGAAACGGGAGCTATGAAGCTTACGGCATACAGCGGTCTTCGCAGCATTACAGAGATAAGCGATGACCACCCCGTCACCTGGTCCGTGCTCTAAAAAGACTGAAAAATCCAATTCCGGAGCCATGCATATGATAGAGCAAGAGGAGGAAAGATTGAAAGCGGATATCAGTGCTTTCGTCCCGGCCTACAACGAGGAAGAGAACATACGCCGGGTCATCGATGACCTCGTTTCCGTCTTAAGGGAGATAGCCAACCGCTACGAGATCATCGTCGTTCTGTACGAAGGCAGTACGGATGCCACAGGGAGAATCGTCAGGGAATATGCCATGCGCAACCCCGCGATCAGGCTTGTTATTCAGCCGGCAGATCAGAAAGGGTACGGGGTAGCCCTGAGAATGGGGATCGAGAGTTCCCGTTATGATCTGATCTTCTACACGGACGCCGACAACCAGTACAATGTGCGAGATATCAAGAAGCTCTTGGCGGAGATAGAGAAGGCTGATATCGTCAACGGCCATAGAGTAATAAGGTGTGATCCAAAGATGCGTTTGCTCACAGCAGTCGTATACAACTGGATCATCAGAAAATTATTCGACACCGGGGTCAAGGATGTGGACTGCGCTTTCAAGCTCTACAGGAAATCGTTGCTGGATAGTATTCGTGTTAATTGCAGAACGGGGCTCGCGGATACGGAAATCCTGGCAAAGGCCAGAAAACTGGGAGCCAGGATCATCGAGGTTCCCGTCAGCCACTATCCTAGAAAGGGTGGGAGGCCCGTATTCGAAGCCAGTCTTGCCGGCAAGATGGGCCTGGTCAAACCCCGGGTGGTGATCGACCTCATCAAGGAAATGATGAAATTGAAACGGGAATTCCGCAGCACCCTTGTCAGTAATGGTTAATTCAGAGGGGCCAGTGTCCAAGATAAATAGTTCATTGGCAGAGCCTCACCAGCCCATTATGGCATCCTCGCTGCCTGCCGTATACCCCGTCCAGTACCGTCTTGGCCAAAATATCCTTCCTACCAAGTATTAGCTATGCAAGAGAGGAACTCTTTTAGACAGAAGAAACGGTCAACCGGTCAGCGCATAACTGATCTATTTGCCTCGGTAATGAAAACGGATAGAAAATTCGCGATTATTTTAACAGCAATTTTTATGATGCTGGAACTCATCGTCATTTCACATCACGAGATGTGGAGAGACGAGATGCAGGCATGGCTCATAGCGAGAAACAGCTCTTCCATTTACGCTCTATTCCGCAACTTCGCGGAAGAGGTCCACCCGGCGCTCTGGTTCATCATGCTGTACATTGTGAATTTCGCCACGCGCTCGCCGCTCTGCATGCAGTTCCTGCACGTCATCATCGCCGTCGCGATCGTGTACATCTTCGCGTACTTCTCGCCGTTTACGAGGCTTCAAAAAGCACTCTTCCCCTTCGGATACATGATCTTTTACGAACTCTCCGTTATCAGCAGATGTTATTCGACGGGCATCTTATTGATATTCGTCATATGCTGCATCTACCCGAGCAGGTGCAAGCGCTTGATCGCTATGGCCATACTGTTGTTTCTACTGGCGAACTCAAGTTTCATGGGCCTGGTAGTCGCCGCGGCCATCGGACTTTCATTAATAATTGAATTTACCGCAACAAGGGAAGGAGCGGCGGCCAGCGTTCCCGGAAGCAAAAAAATGGTCTTCTCGTGCATCGTCTTCCTAGGATGTCTTATTTCAGCGGCGCAGTGTTCGTTTCCCTACGTGATCTACGGCGATCTTCCACTAAACATTTCAGGCGGAATCGAGGAAAATACCCTCGAGAGGTCGGCTGAAGCGCTTTTTTCTCCCATTTACGCTCTGTTTCCCATTCAATTTCCGAAACTGCAATTCTGGGACACGAACGTTCTTTGCGTTATACCCCCCCCATTGAAGATAGTGATATCCGTTATTTTCATCACGGCCATCTCGCTCGTTCTTTATAAAAATCGAACCGTGCTCTTTATATACTTACTTTCATATTTGGGGATGGTTGCTTTACATTACGTATACTGCGTTGGTTTCTACCGTCACATCTCCTACCAGTATATTATGATCCTGGCATGCCTCTGGATGCACCGCAGCAGGGTGAATGAAACCGGCACCGGAATAAACAACAGAATACCCAACATGTCCTCATGCCGTATCGAGAGTGCGATCGTTAGCTTCTTGTTAGGCGTCCAAGTGCTCTGCACTATAACACCGGTAAGCGTGGATATGGCCAGGCCCTTCTCTGCGGGCAAAGAAGCCGCTAAATGGATCAAGGATTCGGGAATGGATCAATGGACGATCGTCGGATATCCGCATGCAGCAATCACTCCCGTCATCGGCTACCTCGACAGGGAGCTCTACGATCCGGTGCATGAAAAGTTTCTGAGCGCCCCGGGTGTAACAGTTGATGGAGACTTCGCCGGCAGGGTCTCTCCGGACACGATCATTCGAAAGTTGCTCCAGTTAAAGGAGGAATGCGGCCCTAATATCCTCCTGATACTGAATAAGCCTCTCGATGACGCCTTACTGGTAAAGTACCCCGTGGTGGAAGCAACGAGGTTCAACGGCACTATATGCGAATCGGAGCAATTCTATATCTACATTTTACAAGGAATAAAAAAAGGATGGACTAAGGAAAGAGGCGAATTGAGACAAAGAGAGAAAAAAACTCCTTCGCAAGACCGGTAATAGATTTGAAAAGTAGAGCTTTCGATCCTCCATTTTGCCTCGCCGGCAGTCGTACTGGAACCTCTGCAAACATGTACCCTTGCCGGGCCGCCTTTATAACGCACTCTGTGTGAATCATAAAGCCCCTGGAGCGAAGACTCATATTTTCGAAAATCTTCCTGCGATAGACATTGGTCCCGTTCGTATAATTAAAGGTTGTCCCGAAAACGATGTTAATGATCCGTATATATCGCCTCGAAAGAAATACTCGTATACGCGCTCTGACTTCCATGTTGACAACAAACGGCACAATCATGTCCACATATTCCATAAGGGGAAGATACCTTAAAATTTCTCTCACCCCGTTCTGGCCGTCTCCCGGTACCCAGGTAACTATGTCCTTAGTCGCCGCTTCGACCCCATCCCTGAAACTGGTCCCAACACCCATCGTCCTCTCGTGGCGGAGATATTTTATCCTTGGTTCCCCAGCCGCCGCCTTCCGAAAAATATCGCCTGTTCTATCCAGACTACCGTCGTCAACTCCGATAACTTCCCAATCCAAATCCATGCCGCCCGCCTCCCGGGCCACATCTGCAAGCACTCTTTCAAGATTTCCTTCCTCGTTAAGTGCAGGAACGATGACGGACAATGACTTCCATCTCTCCATGGCGCTTATTCCGGCAGGTTGCTTGCTCATCTTTACGTTGACGCTTTCACTCATTACTTTGTGCCAAAGCATATCGTTGCCGTAGGGTTATAATACCTGTGATCTATATAGACTTTGTACTCAGGGCACATATCCTTTATCAGCAGCGGGATGCTGTGCATGTGCTCGGGTTTGTGATAGATGCTGATAGCTAAATCCGGCCCGTGCTCCCGAATAGTATCCTTAGCCCCCTCTAAAGCCTCGAGCTCGGCTCCCTCTATATCCATCTTTATAAAGTCGACACACTCGATATTGTTCTCAGCGATAAAATCGTCAATCCTGTACACGTCTATTACGCTGTTACCGTCATCGTGAATGCTCGAGTCGGTTGTTCCGCAAATGTCCGATACCCGGACATCAAAAGGAACCTTGCCCGTCCTGTTCCATGCACCGGCTTTTATCGGCTTAATACTAGGGCAAATCTCTGACAGCCTGACATTCTGCCTGTGCATATCCTCCTGCGGCTCAAAAGCGTAGATGACGCTTTTCGGTGAAAGAAACGCGAACATCACGGACGTATTGTTATACGCGCCGATGTTGAGGATCACCTTCTTGTTCCTCGGCGTGACTACATCGAAATAGCTATATGGGTCCAGGCTTATTTTAAACGCAATGTCCTTTCTCAAGCTCTCCGGTATGCTCGATGGTAACAGGTCAACATAGCGGGCCGAACCGGCTTCGTATTCATTTTGAACCTCAATATGGGTGGGAAGGTCATCCAGCGCGATATTTTCCGGGCTAAAAATGTCAACCCTGAACTTGAGAACCTTCTGGTAAATTTCTCTTGAATATTCATCTTCCAAAATGTTAAAGGCTTTTTTAAACTTGCTTTGTTCCTTCTTCAGAAAATAAAAAAAATCACTTCCGAATGAATCCGGAAAATCTCTATCTATGGCCATCTTTACGTGGTCAAAAAAGACGAAATCCTTGTAATACGAGAGGCTACATTGAGCCGTGAGCCGCTTTGCAATCTCCAGCTCATGATAAGATGCTATTATAATTTTGCTATTCTTAAGATCGATTTTCCCGATCTCATCTATCTCCTCATCTGTTAAATCACCCCCATCTCCTGAATGCACAAATCCAATAACCCTCTTGTTGATTCTCTCCAACATCTTCGTGACTTTTTGACCCAGCGCATTTATTCCATAAATCACAAAGTTATCCGTTCTATCTATCAAGCGACAGATATCTTTTAGCGATAACCTCGGTTCTTTCAAGCCATCAACTATATTAGTCATTCCTTCTTTTCCCTTACTAAAAAGCTGCCCACACTTTTCGATGCTACTCTGTCGGTATAAGCCCTGGAAGGTCAACAGTCAGGCCGCACAAGCCCAATCTTTCCCTTGGTAATATACAAGCATCACAGCAGCACGCACAATTTAAGCATCATATCAAAAAAAGATGCGACTTCAACTAAAATTTTTGGCGCAAAAATCCCTTGCGCCTAAAACCGGTATGGCCTATAGTTCGGAAAGTCCGCTTTACCGGGAACATGCAATGATGATGAATGTGAAAGCCATCTTCGCCCTAATTATTGTTTTTGCCGTAGCTGTTCTGCTTCTCTTAACTTTAACAACGATTGAAGCGTCCATAAAGGGATTTATATCCCCCATGCGTTACGGCAGTGTAGACTTATATTATTATGCGAACGTAGCGCGAAACATGCTGACGGGCAGAGGGATGACAACAAACGTCATGTTCCCCATAGTGATAGGGCGTTCCAGTTTTCCATCACCCCAGCCGGACTTGCTTCACCCGCCTTTCTTCACTTTATTCCTTGCTCTTGCCATGGCGATCTTTTCGAAATCTATCTGGGTCATCGTTAGCTGCAACTTCTTTTTCTATTTTTTAACAATTTTTTTCGTATTCATCCTCACACTGAGAATATTTGATCTGAAAACCGCGACACTGTCCGGCATTTTTCTCGCGGCCAACGCAAATATTCTCGGCGAATGCGTCTGGGAAGACTATATACCCGTCCTAGCACTGTTCAGCATCCTGTTCTACACCCTATACGCCTACAACGACAGAACGCTCATCGGATGCCTCCTGCCCGGCGCAGTGCTCGGGCTCTGCTACCTCAGCAGATACGGCACTATAGTGTTCCTTCCCGCCGTGGCGTGGTATATATACAGGGCCAGCTCGCACAGGAAACTGCAAAGCGTTATCCTGTGTATCGCCGCTTTCTTCGCAGTGATCTCCCCGTGGCTTATCAGGAACCTAGTTGTTTCGGGAAATCCCTTCTTCTCCCTCGCGGGGATCAGGGACACGTACGATGGCCCCGGGCTATCCAGTCTGCTCAAAACCGACGGCGCATGGGCGCCCGGTAATATCTCCGTGGCCGTTATCGTACAACGCGTCAAGGCCCAGCTCATCACGTTGACCTTCGTCACCGGGAACTTCCTTACTCCCTTATTTCTGCTTGCTATCCTATATAAGCTCGGGGATAAGCGATTCGAGAAGCTGAGACAGCTAACCTACATCCTCATCCTAATCGTCATAGGAACCCAGCTTTTCTACACCGCGTGGCCACCCCACAGACCCTACCTGATATTCTATCCTTTCGTCATACCTGTCGCGGTGGCCTGTTTTTTCAGGCTGGCTGAAAACTTCACGGCAAAAGGCAAACATATACAGTGCATGGCTATCGCTGTATTCATCCTCATAAATGCCATGCCCATCCTGATCTCTACGAAGCGAGGCATCTGGGAATCGGAACCTCATTTTAAAGGCTACTGGGCCCCCCTCCTGGAAAAAGTCGACAGAGAAAGTCCCATTATTTCCGATTCTGCCCATATCATTAGTTGGTACGAAGATAGAAAGACGATTCTAATGCCCGAGAATATAGAAGATTTGAACAAAATGAGGGAAAGTCTTCAGGTAAAGCACTGCCTTCTTTTTTCGGATCTCTTTAGCGATTATGAAATAGGCAGCGGAATAGATCCCTCCCTGACCAACCTGAAGGAAAAAGCACTGGAGGGGTATCAGTACAAAGAAGCGGCCTTCTCCGATGCCTCGTTGTGGAACGATAACCTACTGCTGTATTAAGGTATCCCGTTCTGCTAATTCCTTGAACCATGTTTCGTAATCACCGATGATCTTTATCCGGCAGCGTCTACAACATGAAAAGATATAATGCGCCTAAGAAGAAAATCCCCGAAAATTTTTTGCCGTTCGATCACTACCGCAGTGCACACGGTAATCTTCGAACCACATTATGGTGCGAACAGCCATGATTTCGATTATCATACCCGCGCGCAACGCTCATAACACACTGGAGATTTTACTCAACTCGATTCGCGCTTCCAGTTTTAAGGACATGGAGTTGATTGTCATCGATGACGCCTCGACTGACGAGACGGCTCAAATCTCGAGGAAGCTCGGCGCGAGTATCATCCGCCTTAAAAAGCAATCAGGACCCGCCGTGGCGCGTAACAAAGGTGCTGAGGTCGCCCGAGGTGAAATACTGCTTTTTCTGGATTCCGATGTTAGGGTACACCATGATACATTGCGCTATATTGTTGAAAGATTTGCAACGGAGCCGGAGTTAAACTGTCTGGTGGGGATATACTCAAAACGCCCGCTCAACAAGGGGCTTTTTCCCCTGTACAAAGCGCTGCTGTGCTATTTCTGGTTCAAGGACGCGGAAGTGATGGAATCTTTTGAAACGAGTTGCGGGGCTATCCGCAGGAAGGTCTTCATGGATGCCGGGGGATTTAACACAAAGTATAGCGGCGCCGAGGTTGAGGACTACGAATTCGGCTACCGCCTGGGGAAAAAATATAAAATCGTCCTGGATACCAGGATTCAGGTCGACCACCACTTCCCCGGTTTCCCGCGCAACGCCAGGAATTTTTTCCACCGCGGTCGACTCTGGTTCAAGATATTTATGAAGAGGAGACAATTCGATAGCGCGGGGTCAACATCCTCGGAAGCGGTTGGAACCATCGCCGCGATGCCCGTGTTCGTGGCCTTTTTATACACGCTCTTTTCATGTGGAAAGGGCGGCTTTGCCCTCGCTATCTGCTGCACCCTCTACCTTTTCATCAACGGGCGTTTTTTTATTTACTGCCTCAAAGAGCAGGGGGTCAGATTTTGCTTAGCGGCTATAGTAATACACCTTGCAAACTCTCTCGTAATACTTGCCGGTGTTGCCGCGGCGCTACTGCAAACCCCCTGCGGGGGGAAGAGGGCCGATGCTAAATGAACGAGGCGGAGTACCATACTTTCTACAAAAACGAGGAGAGCTTCTGGTGGTTCACCGGGATGCGCTGCATCCTGTTCAGCATCCTCGAAAAATATCTGAAGAGCCCGGGGAGAAGGCTGAAGTACCTGGATATGGGCTGCGGAACGGGGGGGCGCTTGCAGTACCTCAACAGGAGAATGCAAAACGGGGGAAACAGCGTTGCAACCTTCGGTTTCGACCTCCACCCGCTCGCGGTGCACTATTGCAAACTCAGGCGCCTGGACCGGATCGTCCGGGCTTCGGCGGAGCGCATACCGTTCAAGGACGGCCAATTCGACGTGGTCGGTTGCTTTGACGTTCTCCAGAATATTAGAGATGATATGAGCGCCGTCAGGGAGATACACAGGGTTTGCAGGAGGGGGGGGAAAGTCCTCTTTAACGAGGTCGCCTTCATGTTCCTGCTTGATGAAAACAGCGTCGCGGCAGGCGTCGTGAGAAGGTACACTCGGGACGAGCTCGTGGGCAAGCTGGAGGAAGCGGGCTTCAGGATCTTGCGCGCGACGTATGCGAACAGCATCCTCTTCCTCCCTATAACTGTCGTAAGGTTATTCACAAAACGGCTGCATAGAGTTAAGGACATGTCACGGGCGGTGGGGAGCGTGAGACCCTATCCGCGCATACTCAACTCGTTGCTCCACAACCTGCTGGTACTCGAGAAGAACGCGCTGCGATGCGTGAACTTCCCGTTCGGCGTGTCCGTAATCGTTCTGGCGGAAAAAAAATCGTGATATATTCGAGGTGATCCAATCATGACGGCACATAAGCGCTCGGGCGGAGGAGACGGCGTGATCGTACTGATATACCCGCGGCACAGCCCGTTTCCCCATTCGGTCTCCACCCCCCTCTCCATCTTCTATCTGGGTTCTTTCCTGGAAAGGGAATCTTTCCGCGTGGAGTACTTCGACGAAAGAATACATTCCCCGAAGGTGCTCAAAGAGCTTCTGGAGGGCGATGTGCTGCTGTCGGGGATATCCTCGATGACCTCCTACCAGATTACGCGGGGCTTGGCAATATCCTCCTGCATAAACAAGGTGAGCCCGGACATTCCCATAGTCTGGGGCGGCATACACCCTTCCATGTGCCCGGAGCAGACCATCGAGAGCCCGCTGGTACATTTCGTTGTTTGCGGAGAGGGAGAGCTGACCCTACTGGAGCTAGCGAAAACATTGAGAGAAGGCACGGGGGACTTCGGGAGCATACCCGGCCTCGTGTGGAAAGACGGCCCGAAGACTGTCGTGAACGAGGAGCGGAAATTCCTGGACTTCAACTTGATACCGTCGCCGTATTACGGCAAGGCCAGGGAAATGCTGATGCTTTACACGGGAAGAAAAGATGTAAGGGAGCCCGTGGGGATCCAGACCTCCCGCGGATGCCGCTTCAGGTGCCGCTTCTGCTACAACAGGTTTTTCAACAAGAAGACCATCCGTCTGAAAAACCTCGATACGGTAGAGCAAGAGCTGGCGGAAGTCAAGAGCTTGGGGGCCGGGTCAATTTTATTTTACGACGACAATATCGGGTACGACAGGGAGAGGATCCTGGGCATCTGCGATATCACCAGGTGCCTGGGGATCAATTGGTCCGCCGACCTCTCCCTGAATTTCCTGGACAGCGGCCTTATCCGCGCGATGGAAGAGAGCGGCTGCTCTTACCTTTTTTTCGGGGCCGAGTCTCCGTCGGACAGGGTGCTCCGCTACATCAACAAAGGCCAGACAAGCGCTCAGCTGAAAGAAGGCGTCAAGCTCATGGCGCAATCAAGCATCAAGCCGATGTACTCTCTTATGATGGGCTTTCCTGCATGTACGGAAGACGACCTCAGGGAGACGATCGACTTTGCGAGCTGGATACACGAAACCGATCCCCGCGCGGAGATAGGCCTCCAGCCCTACACGCCTTACCCGGGAACGCCTCTCTACGAGGAATCGCTCGAAGCCGGTTTCAAACCGCCGAAAACGCTCGCCGGATGGGGGCTGATGACAATGGATTACGTCAATACCCCGTGGGTTAAAGACAAGCTGCTGCTGCGCAACCTGTTTTTGCTCTCCTTCCTGGCATTCCGGTACGAAAAATTTCTCACCGGCTCTCCAGTTTGGTGCCTGCATAAACTGGCGCTTTTCCGATGGAACCGGAAATTATTCCGCTTTTGCTTTGAGAGAATTGCGTACGACATTTACAAGTGGTTTTACAGGCTCTTGTATAAAATAAGTGGACTGTGACATGACTCTACGGTCCAGAAGCCTCGTAATCTCCTCGCTTATATGCCTCGCCTTTATCCTCACCAGGCTGGCTATTCTGAACTCGGAGCCCCTGTACAGGGGATTCCCCATGAGGATACAGCCGGACATCGAGGAATTCTACGTTAGCAATATCGCAATAGAATTAATTAACGGTCCCATTCTCCCCCTCACATCGTACCCCGACAGGCCGTATGAGGGCTATCTCATCGTGGACGGCATTCTCGCGGTCCCTTTTTTCCTCGCGCTCGGGCCGAGCTACTTCGCCCTCAAGCTCACAGCGTTAACAGTCGGCCTGGCAACCCTTATAGCGCTCTTTTATCTCGCCCTCAGGGAGTTCGGCCTTCGCACGGCGGCGGGAGCGGCGCTTCTCTATGTTCTCGCCCCACCCGGCATGGTCCGCTTGTCTCTCTGGGCGCTGGGCCACTACCCGCAGAGCCAGTTGTTCCTCGTCCTGTCTCTGGTTCTTGTTTACAGAATATGCTTACCGCGATCAGGAGGTCCGGTACGCCTGCCTGACGCCGCGCTGCTCGGCCTGCTCAGCGGTTTCTGTCTCTTTTTCCATCCCATCTGCGTAATATTCCCGGTTTATTGTCTCCTTGTCTTCGCCATTTTTCGCAGGGATTTTTTCCGGATCAGGCCGGTCTCGCTCTTTCTCCTGGCGGCGGTGCTGGGAAGCGGCATACTTCCCTTAAAGAACTATTGGAACCTGCAGGAACACGTTCACTTCGCCGGCAAGACAGCATTTCTCTCCAGTGCCAACCTTCAGAATATCATGCACAGGGCGACCGTTCTATTCGGCCGCTTCTTCGCTCAAATCTGGCATTACGAGGATATATCCTCCTCTCTCGGGACAATCCTCAACTATGCTTTCTATTTTTCTATTTTATTAGCCTACTTTTTCTTGCTGATTAAATCCATCCGTAGCAGAACAAGGCCTAGTAAAAATATGAGAGATGGGGATAAAAAAATAGCTATTACCCTTCTCTTCCCCCCCGTGCTCATCATTGCCTATTGCCTCTCGAACTTTATTCAACCATTCAACTCGGCAAGCGTGAGATTCATCCTCCCCATTTATCCTGTTGTTTGCCTTATTGTCCCCCTGTTCATACTGGGGCTGGCGCAGTCGAAAAAATCGCTCGTAAAGTGCGCGGCCTGGTGTATGGGCGCGGTCCTGCTGGCCGTGAATGTTATGGGGATTCTCAACCTTACTTCAGCGCGGCCAAGCCGGTTCCGGGACATGGATACCTACTGGGGCTGGATCGTTGGGCAACACATGGCGAGGAAGTACATGGAGGACCGGGCCGATGCGGCCTTCGAGAAGATCATGGCGACACGCCGGGGAGAGACCCAGAAACAGGTAATCCGTGGCTTCGCCGATGCCGTGGCGGAAATCTATTTTCAGCGAGGACCGACGGAGTTTCAGGATAAGGTGAGATCAATAGACAAGAAGTTCCGGCCAGACATCTACATGGCCCTTGGCAGGTTTATTTATCACAGGTTAAGACCGGAGGTGAAAAAATGCAGCACAGTGTATGGAGAGATTCCGAGCGCTGTGCGGCGATATTGTTACGAGGGGCTCGGTAGAGAGCTCGGTTATCAGCTCGTTGTTAAGGTGACTGATCCCGGCCCCGAAGAGATGCGGCAATTCTCGGATGCGCTGGAGGACGTCCCCCACCAATACAAAAATGATTGTTACAGGGGACTGGGTTCCGTGGCCGTCTGGGAGTACGATCCCCCCACGCACATCCGGATGAGGCGCAACGAGGAACTCTTCGAGACCGTGATGAGCTGCGTCGATCCCGAATACCGCTCATCCCTCGAGGAGGGCAAGGACATCGGTTATTACCGTTTTCCCGAATGGTGAAATAAAATCTTCCGGGACAATTTTATTGAAATATATTCACCGCCGCGCAGATACGGCTGACCTCCCCGTCTGTTATTTCGGGGTACAGGGGCAGGGAAAGGACCGTCCTGGAAGAGCTCTCCGTGACCGGGCAATCCGTCCTCTCCTTCAATCCGGCGTAAGCTTCCTGCAGATACACGGGGACGGGATAATGTATGAGCGTCGCTATCCCTTTTTTCCCAAGATATTCACGCAGCTCATCCCTTAGCTCACACGCTATTACGTATAGATGAAAAACGTGTGTGCCGTATTCCATCTTCCCGGGCTTGGTAATGAGCCCGTTGACGATGTGCTTTTCGTATTTACCCGCTATCTCGATCCTCTTTATGTTCCACGCGTCGAGATATTTAAGCTTCACTCTCAGAACGGCCGCCTGTATCTCGTCGAGCCGGCTGTTTATTCCCCTCAACCTGTGATGATATCTATCGACCTGGCCGTAATTTCTTAAAAGCCGCGCCCTCTCCGCGGTTCCGGCGTCACCGGTCACTATCATCCCGGCATCGCCGTAGGCGCCCAGGTTTTTCGTCGGGTAGAAACTGAAGCACCCGGCATCGCCGAGCGAGCCGGCCCTCTTCCCACCGTACGACGCCCCGTGAGCCTGGCACGCGTCCTCCACGACCTTCAGGCCGTGCTCCCCCGCTATCTCGAGGAGAGGCGCCATGTCGGCGCATTGTCCGTACAGGTGGACGGGCAGCAGCACCCTTGTTCTATCGGTTATCGCCTCCTCGATCTTCGAGACATCGATGGTGTAACTCCCCGGGTCTATATCGACGAATACAGGTATCGCGCCCGCCAGCGTGATGGCCGCGATGGTGGGTACGCCCGCGTTGGCCACCGTTACCACCTCATCGCCGGGCTCTATGCCGCAGGCAAGGAGAGAGACGTAGAGGGCCTCCGTGCCCGAGGCGACGCCCACCCCGAAAGAGCTCCCGCAATACGAGGCGAACTCGCGCTCCAGGGATTCAACCTCTCTCCCCAGGATAAAATACCCGGAGTCAAAAACCCTTTCGATTGCTCCGCGGATTTCTCCCTCGATCAAGCGGTACTGCCTCTTGAAATCGATGAAAGGAATGGTGCCGGGAGAAGACATTATGCTACCAGTAGTGACGCCGGTTCTTTCCGTAATACGACAACATCCGGCGAAAACCATCCTCGTAGGTAACCCGGGGCTCCCAACCTGTGGCATCTTTGAACTTATCGTATGATGAGTAATAATCCCCTATGTCTATCTTCTTTTTTTCCTCCGGGAAAGGTACGAGACGGCAGCTCCCCGAGCCATTGAGCCGGATTAAAAGCTTTGCTATCTCCTCCAGGGATATCGGCGGCGAGTTGCCCAGATTAAATATTTTGCCGTTGAGGGAATCATCGCGGCCCGAAATTAAAAGGGCGTCTGTGACGTCATCGATATAATTAAGGTCCCTCCGCTGCTTGCCGTCACCGAAGAGCTCGATCTCTTTCCCCTCGATGACCCGGCGGACGAACCACCCGATAAACCCCTGCCTGTTATGCTTCATGAGCTGGCGCGGGCCGTAAGTATTCGTCAATCTCAGGCACACCGTCTTTATCCCGTACACCCTGTGGTAAAGGGTGTGATACCATTCACCGGCCAGTTTATTGATTCCGTTAACATCGGCGGGCCTCAGGGGATGTTTTTCATCGACGGGCAGGTACTCCGGCTTCCCGTAAATCTGCCGTGTGCTCGCGAAGACAACCTTGATACCGGGGTTGTATCTCCTGCAGGATTCGAGAATGGACAGTTGGCTCCTGGCGTTTATTTCCAGGTCGGTGTACGGGTCTCTCATGCTGTCGATATGGCTCACCTGGCCGGCGAGATTGAACATGCTGTCGGCGCCGCGAACCAGGAAGTTCATCGAGTGCTGATCACGCACATCGGAGAAATTCAGCCGGACTTTATCCTTGATCTCTTCGATATTGAAGAGGTTCCCGCCGTATTCCGGTATCATCGAATCGATGAGCGTGACATCCGCACCCGCCCGCACGAGCTTCATGGCCAGATTGCTGCCTATGAAACCCATGCCGCCCGTGACTATGGCTTTCCTGCCCATGTAATAGTTCGACACTTCGTTTCTCATGCGCTCCGTCACGCTTTCTCCCGCCCCGTCTCGCCGTCAAAGACCCGGCGCACGACATACTGGGGCGTCTGGTTGTACGATAAGAACAGCTTTCCGAGATATTCGCCTATCAGACCCAGCATTATGAGCTGTATTCCCGCGAAGATCAGTATGGAGACCAGTATCGCGGTCAATCCCACCGGGACCTCGGGGTTGACAATCTTTTCAATGATGAACACGACGCTCAAAATGCCTCCCAGCAGGGAAAAAATAAAACCGAGAATAGCGCTGAACCTCAGGGGGAACACGGAGAAGTTCACAAACATGTTCAGCCACAGATGCACGAGCTTCCTCAGCGTGTACCCCGACCTTCCCTCCCTCCTTTCGGCGTGCCTGGTGAGGACCTTTCCTATGTTCCCGGTTGCTCTTAAGATGAGGCCGTCGATATAGGGATATGGGCCCTTGTATTTGATTATCTCCCGCACTATAAAGCGGTTCAAACATTTGAAGCTCGACAGGTAGAGGCCTTTTGGTTTGTTCAGGAGATAGCCCGCGACGAGGTTGTCGAAGCGGCTGCCGAGGTTTCTGAACCAGGAGTGATGCTTCCGGCTGTAATAACTGTAAACGACGTCGTACTTTTTCGAAACCGCCTCGTCGATAAGCTTCCGGATCTCCTCCGGCGGGTTCTGGAAATCATCATCGACTATTACCGCATAATCCCCGGCGGCCATGTTAAGGCCGGCGAGGACGGCATTGTGCTCGCCGAAGTTTCTGGCCAGGCAAATATATTTGACTGTATTCCTGTATCTTTCGAAAATCGAGACGCACTCCTCGTGGCTGTTATCGGAGCTCCCGTCATTAACGAGAACGATCTCGAGCTCATCGCGGGACAGCACCCTCACCAGCTCATCGACGAGCCCGGCTATGGTTTTTTCACCATTGTAAACAGGTATTACGACGCTGAATTTCATTTGCTCCCAATGCAATTGTCCACTAACCCGGGGGCAAAGGCAAGAATAGATTTAGCCGCTCGCAACAAGCGCGTACGCTGACGAACTGCAATATTGGCGCTAATATCAGGTAGTTACGAAAAATCGGCAAGCCGTCCACCCGGCCACGCTTCCGTAAGCATGTTGTCCACCGGTCTGGCTGGAGCTTTCTAGGAACCCGTCGCTGCCCCGGAAAACCCGCCAGGGCACGGAGCTCGCAACGGTGGTTGCGGATCGCAAAGGTGCCCGGCCCGCCATCTTTAGGATTGCCTCGGGCTACCGATCTTACTATGATAGCGCGTAATAGGTGAAAAGAGTCGTGGTACTCCAAGTTGCACCACGGCTTTGTGATACCGGGATACATAGGTGATCCGTGAAAAAAGCCCTCGCTTGCGTGGATTTCGCATTTAGGCTGGCTCTTCTCGCCGCCCTCGTCCTATTTTCCGTCTGCTTCCTTGTCGTAGCCCTGTCGCGGCTTGCCTATCCCTATGAGATAGAATGGAATGAAGGAGGTATCCTGTGCCACACCATGATGGCGCTACGAGGCCACCCTATTTACGTCGCCCCCAATGCGGGCTTCTTTCCATGGACGTACATGCCGCTCTACTACTACGTTCTGGCCCTAATCTCTTTTTTCACTGGAATACACCTCTGGACAGGAAGGTGCGTCTCCATCATCTCCACCCTGATAATCGCTTATCTCGTCTGGCGGATCGTCCGCAGGGAGACCGCAAACAGGCAGGCGGGCATCGTGGGAGCATCGATCTTCCTCGCGGCCTACGGCATCACGGGTTTCTGGTACGACATCGTCCGGATGGACAGTATGGCGCTCGCGCTCCTTCTCGGAGGTTTCTACATTATCAGGTTCGGGGAATGGAAAACACAAGTAGTAGGAGCTCTACTGTTAACCCTAGCCATCTTCTCCAAGCAAAACCTCCTCGTGTTATTTCCCTTCGCTATCCTGTGCGCAATCTTCGAAGGCAAGAGGAAAGCCGCGGCGTTCACGATATCGCTCATACTCTTCCCTCCGCTCCTCTTCGGCGCTTTTAATATCCGCACGGGGGGATGGTTCTTGAACTACACCATGGGCGCACCGGTCAGCCACGGCTTCACATGGGCGGCCACGTTCAGTACAACCTGCAACTATCTGGTCTACCGGATGCCGCTGTTCGTTCTCTCGTTTTTCATCCTCGCCATTGGTGCAACCTGGACAATCGTAACAAGGCAGAGAACGCGACCAAAACCGACCTGGCTAATCGCCTTCCTCGGTGCCTATCTCTGCTATCTGGTAACCCTGAGTCACCCGGGGGCGTACAAAAACGTGGTGATACCCGTAGTCCTCTTCGGCGCCGTCCTAACCGGCATTCTCTGGAGCTTCGCGGCGAGCTGGAAAGGCGTTCCGGGACACATGGGCCACCTGATACTCTACGGCATCATGGCATTCCAGCTCTGGCTCTTTCGCTATGATCCTTGGCACCAGATACCTACGAGGCTAGATTACGAAGCCGGAGATGCTCTTATAGAAAGGCTACGGGAGATAGACGGCGATATTCTCATGGAGTACCACCCCTATTACCCGATGATGGCAGGGAAGGAACCAGGCTTCCACCACGATGCTCTTTTTGACCGCTATGCGAGGGGGAGGCGGGCTATCACCTGCGAATCAATGCCTCCGGACCTTCTCCGCAAGATCCAGAATAAGGAATACAGCGCCATCATACTCGACGAATGGCCCGAATACATAGACATCCGCCGACTCGGCAAGGCCATCGAAGAGAACTACGTTCTGGCCGAAAGGCTGTTCCCGGAGGGAACTCCTGTTTTTTGCACCAAAACAGGCTGGATCAACCGGCCCGACCTCCTCTACAGACCCAAAGGGCCGGGGACAAAGGAGCTGCGGAAAATGTGGCCTCTCGAGGGAGCCACGGGTAAGGACTTCATTCGGATCATGGACCAGTTTGCTACAAACGACATCGAGGCAATATCCTCCAAACAACGCCCTCCCGAGGTCGTCATGAGGGGCGGCGAGCTGCGGGGAACGATTATGACAGGAAGCGAGCGATGGGGCAACGACGAGTACAGGTTGATCTACAGTCTGCCTAACTACGGTTTCCTGACGGACTGGGTAGAAGTACCATCGGAGGCAGTCCTGAAGTTCGGGATCGGCTTCTGGAAAGAGACCGCCATTAAATCGCATATCACAGCTTTTTTCAGATTAAATGCCATCGACCGCTCAAGCAACCGCACAACGCTTTTTGAGGGGTCATTCAATACACACAAAGTTCCCGAATACGGCTACCAGCGCTGGGAGAAAGTGGGCCTTGGAGATTTCTCGGGCCACCAGATCCGCCTCGAATTCACCGTCACCTCGGAGAATGAGGGCAACCCAGCCGTAGACTGGCCGGTATGGATAGATCCATGTATCGTCTACCCATCAAAAGAAAAGGAAGCTGCAAGAGCCCAAATAGAGAAAACCAACGTTATCATCGTGCTTGCGGACGCCATGAGACCGGATCACCTGCCCTGCTACGGTTACGGAAGGGACACTGCGCCAAACATCAGCGAGCTCGCCGCACGGGGCGTTGTCTTTACCAATGCTTTTCCACAGGCCCCATGGACAAAGCCCTCCGTCGGCTCACTTTTCACGGGCCTCTACCCCTATCAACACCGCGCACTCATCGCCGTTGACGTTCCCGCGTATCATGAAGTTCCCCAGCTGGCCTACCTCTCCGAAGACCTGAAGACCCTGGCCGAGACCTTCAGGGAAAATGGATACCGGACCGCCGGCTTCAATACAAACGTCCACCTACTCAGAAGCCTGGGCTTCGCACAGGGATTCGATTATTGGGCGGACATGGATAACATCTCCTCCCCGGAGGTCACCGAGGACGCCGTGCGCTGGATCAACCGGAACGCCCCGTCACCCTTCTTCATGTACATCCACTACATGGACACCCATTCCCCCTACAGGACATATCCACCTTATAAAGGCCGTTTTCACGGTACGCCGCCCGACCTTGAGGATCGTCTCCTGACCGAACACGAACTCAGCGAACTGCGCGAGGGCATCCCCCCCATCTCAGATCTGACAAGGCTCTCCGATCTCATTAACATCTACGACGACGCCATCGCCCAGATAGACGGCCAGGTTGGAAAACTTGTTTCCCTGCTGGAAAACCATGGCCTGATCGAGAACACCATGGTAATCTTTCTGGCCGATCATGGAGAGGCACTGTCGGAGCACGGAAACTACTTCCACGGCTGGACTCTCTACAACGAGATGCTCAGGGTCCCCCTGGTCATCTCCTGCCCCGGGCTTCTGGCGGGAGGAAAACACGTGAACGGCATCGTGGAAATCAGAAATATCTTTCCTACGGTAATCGATTTGCTGGATTTGAAGACCTACGGCGCGATGAAATACGATATCAAGCCAAGCAGCCTGAAAAACCTTCTTGCTGAAAGCCGTGACGCCGTTGCGGGGCAGGCATACAGCGAGACCGAGGTCCGCATACGGGACAAACCGCTGCGCGTGCACTCGGCCCTCTCCTGCATCCAGAACAACAGGTGGAAGCTCGTCCACGATTTTCGCACCGGCCGCTCGGATCTGTATGATTTGGAAACGGACCCATGGGAGACGAAGAACCTGTACGGCAAGCATCCTGCAATCGAGGAGAATATGGGACGCATACTGAAAGAGCGCGGGAGTGTTGTCCTGGCGCCGGTAAAAGATGACCTTTTGCCGGAATCCGGCTATAGATCAATAGTGAATAAAAAGCTCCGCGCCCTCGGCTACCTGCGCTAGCTAACCAATACGCTTGTGCCTGTACCAGACTCTCCCCCGCTAGCCTGATGCCCAATGCAATCACCAAGGCCAGAGGGATGCGGCAGCCGGAATAAATACCGTGATACCTCGTAAAATACCCTTGACCTCACGTTCGAATACTTTGGAAATTGACTGTTATTAACGGTAATGAGGTTAAATCGGGCAACTCGCACTTTTGTACCATGTAATTGTAATTTATGCTATAATGTTTCCTAGCGATTTGCCTGAACCGGGAATTGAATTCCTTTTGGTCATTTTCTTGACCGGATCGCACAAACAAGGCTTAGCCATGAGAGTCCTCTTCGTAAACGAGTGGATAGAATCACTTGGAATTGAAGCTCTATCGGCCTATCTAAAGATGCACGGCCACGAGGTGGATCTTGTCTCGGACCCTAACCCGGCAGGGAGCTTTTTCTTCACAGCATCCATTTTGAATCGCTTTTTGAACTTCCGCCAGTGCCTGATCGACAAAATACGATCCTTCCAGCCCCACCTGATAGCCTTCTCCTTCGTTACCAACAGCTACCCCTGGGCCAAAAAAATGGCGCTTGTTGCGAAAGAGACATCGGACGCCCCTATCATAGCAGGAGGGATTCACCCAACCATCATGCCGGAAGATGTACTGGGCAACGACTGCTTCGATTATGTGTGCCGCGGAGAAGGAGAGGAAGCCCTTCTAGAGCTTGTCCAGCAACTCGAGTCGGAAGGCGATGTCACCTGGATTAAGAACATATGGGGAAATTCCAACGGGGCATTTTTTAAGAACCCCGTGCGACCGTTCATCGAGGATCTCGACTCCCTCCCATTTCCCGACAAGGAGATCTTCTGGCGCGAGGGGGTTTTCACCAGGCGCGCTTACGTCATATCTTCCCGCGGCTGCCCCTTCGACTGCAGCTACTGTTACAACAGCTATCTGCATCGACTCTACCGTCACAAGGGGCCGCATGTCCGGCGTCGCAGCGTGGGAAACGTTATCGAGGAGCTGAAGCTATACAAGCAGAAATTCCGTATCGACAGCGTGCACTTCCAGGACGACACCTTTACAGCGGGCGCGCAGTGGCTCCGGGTATTCACCGAGAGGTATCCTGCCGAGGTCGGCCTTCCCTTCTACTGTCTTGTCCGCCCAAACACCATCACCCGGGAAGTAGTCAGCTTCCTCCAGAAAGCCGGCTGCCATACGGTCCGGATGGGAATCGAATCCGGGGATGCGCATATCCGAAACGCTATCCTCCGAAGAAACATGGACGATGACATGATCCTGAATGCGGCGAGACTTATCAAAAAGGCAGGGATACGCCTTGAACTCGTGGTCATGTTCGGCCTTCCGCATGAGACGCCCGAAAAAGCATGGAAAACCGTGGAGATAATGTTCAAGGTAAATGCAGATGGCTTTTTCACCAACATGCTCACTCTGTTTCCCGGAACAGACATCGCGGAGTATTCGATCAAGAATGGGCTCATCGATGCGGAGACGCTTCGAAAGATCAGCCAGGGCGAACTCGGCAAAATGCAGGGGGAATCAATTCTAAATCAGCCCTCGCGCTACTTCCTTACGAATATCAAGGTGCTGGCACCGTTTCTCCGAAAGTTACCGTTTCTAAAAGGACTTGTCAGACGGGTCTCTCATACGCGCCACGTGCGGATGGTCCGGCTGATCTACGTTTTCTCGATTCCTTTCATGAGCTTCTGGGAATCCATGGCGAGGATGCGGGAACCCCTCCATGCCCTTGCGCACTACACGCTGAGACGCTATCGCAGCGCCATCCGCAGGCAGCTACACAAGCTATCGCTTGAGTAATTCCCAGCCCCAGAGAGTCCCATCAGGGTAGCGCACCCCTTTCCTCGCATAGTCCGCGAAAAAAGAGTTCTCGGCCCTTATCATCTCTTCGGTAAAGCAAATGGAAAAAAACGGGAACCTCTCCTGAACGTCGAATCTGGGCTTATTTGCCGGGCTCTTGAGAAAAATCTTACGCCCCTCCTTTGATGTCTCCTCGATCAAGCTTCTGAGCATGTGAGAGTCCAGAACCCTGTCCCAGCGGTTCTCCCAGTAATCGAGAGTGTAGGCTCGCCTGTGCATTAGGAATCTGAGGATCGAAGCCTCCCGCACATCACGGGTTATCACCAGATCCCCCGGGGAGGATGTTTCCCGCATGAATTCATAAGCATCCCAGATAGACGTGCCGTTAACAGTCCTTACGGTGAGAACCGACGAGGCTAGAAGAAACACGGGAAGAAGCAGCCTGGACGCCCTGACCGCGAATCCGGAGGCACGGTCCGAGGCCCCGTGCAGGTAAAGAAAGAGAAAAACGACGAAGATCGTCGGAGCCGTAAACGTGTAAAGAAGATATGGAAGCTCGTATGTATAAAACAGCTCATGGACAACGAACCATGAAAAAGCCACGGCCAGGGTCTCCCGATACAAGCGCCAAGTTGACCGAAAATGCCGTACCGCAGCGATGACCAATATGGCGGTGGCAAGAAAGAGAAGAACCTGAACAAATATATCCAGAACGCGACCGGTAGGCCCAAGGGCATCTCGAACCATCCATGTCTGCGCCATGGTAGGCCACAAACCGTAACAGCACATGATGCGGATCAGGGTATTTCTCGAGTTGATCCAGCGCAGGTACTCCCATCGTGTCAGTTCCGGCAGGGACTCGTACCCCTTAACCCACCGGAGGAATTCCGATGAATTGAACCCACCATCCCTCATGACAAACACAGCTATATACGCTAGCGAGGTCGCTGCAAACAGCGTTAGAAAATATCGCAGAAAAAGTTTGGATCTCCGCTTTTTGTCCGGGCCCATAAAAATCCAGAGGATAAGGGGGACCGTAAAAATAATGTTTGTTTGGCGAATGGTAACGGCGAAGAAATTCGCCGCTCCCAACAAAGCAAAATCGCACGGCTTCATGCTCCGGCGCGCCCTTTCGAAAACAAGGAAGCAGAGAAGCACCGCCGCCGCGGCGGGGACATACGATTCGGGCACGGAGGAAAACAGAAAATAGCCCCGCGAGGCCCCGAGGGAAGCGGCCGCTAAAAAAGCGGTGGGCCTGGAGGATGTGAGGTACAAAACGAGAAAGAAGAAAAGGTAGACGCCAGCAGCTCCGAATACCGCGCTCTCCAGGCGAAGTCCGAGCGTCGCGGCAAGCTCAGGTGGCTGCACACTGGCATAAAAGGTCCGCGTAAACAGATCACCTATCTTGGTGTAGAAGATCCTGTGTTGGTGAAAAAGATCATGCCCGTTTGCGATGTTACACGCATGGTCAAGCCCATCATCATTCTGGATATTAAAATCGCAGAACGGTGGAAGGATGACCATATAGGCCCCGAAAAACGCCAAAGAAAGCATTGCGGCAAAAAGCGCTGCGGAAAGTGCTGCCAGATTATGGGGCATCATCGGATATCTCCAACATTTCGCCTTCTGCTTCTGAAGGAAGGAGAAGCGCCGCCCCAAAGATATTGCTAGACCGTGAACGCGGATCTACTCTCGCCTCCACCCTAATCTCGTTCCAGCCTTCGGCTAGACTCAATGGCACGAAATCGACCAAGCGGGCATCGAGATAGGACCGCTGTTGAGCGAAAACGAGTTTATCATTATTCCACAACCTAATTTCCCCCGAAAACCACACCAGGATATGTCCCTCCTGTCTTCTGGTGGGCCTGACGAAGGTACGCAGATTTAGGATAGACCCTTCCCTCCCCTTACTCTGCGCCCGGAGATCGATCAAAGGGCAATCGGAAAAGGGCGCCTCTCTGATACCTTCTTTGACCTTTCTCCAAACAAGTCGGGGCTGGGTTGGGGAATCCTTTTTGGCCCCTTCGCAAGCCATACCGGATAACCACCACCGATCTAAACACACTACGCGACCCAGCTCATCAGCCCGGAGGCCTTCCTTCCTCAGCGCCAACAGGATGGTCCAGATATTCTTCCTGGTGATAGGATCGGCCTCCTTCTCCCAGTTAAGAAGTAGCTCCACGATCTCCTCATTACCCCCTCGAATAAAAGCCACCAGGGGCATATTATAGAGACTCTCGTTTCTCTCTCTGACCTCCCTGGATGCTTTCAGATTATCCGGCGACCTGAGGGGCGCATCCCGCCGCACGCGATAATCGATAAGGGCCCTGATAGAATGGGGATGATTTAGCGCTATCAGAGAATCGTAGAGAATTTTGAGAGTCTTCATGTCATTTTCCTCGTGCAGGGCACCGACGAGGATCTGTGGTACACGGGGATCGTCTATCTGGCTAATGGCAAGGATTGCTTGCTGACGCAACAGGGGCTCCTCAGAATTCAGGGCCTGCTCAAGATGGAAGATGGCTGCCGGATCCCCTATTTTCCCCAGGCTGTTCACAACCTCGAACTTTATCGGGAACTGCTCATCAGAATCAAGCAACCTCAAAAAGAAAGGGACAGCTTCCCGGGCTCCGAGCTCCCCCAGATCTTGAACTGCTTTCATTCTCGCTTCTAGGGAAGGACTATCCAGATCCCGGAGATACTCATCCAGCGGCCTTGCCTTCTCCACCCCCACCTTTATTTTACCAGCGGGGATTAGTTCGCGCTTATCGAGTTCCGCCAATAGGCCGCCGAGAAGCGAGGCCATATCCATAGCTCTGGACTCTTCTCGCGAAACAAGGTTTTCCTGCTCCAGTGAGTCACTCTGGATGTCGTAGAGTTCCATGATGTTGTTCTCACGGTTATGGATCAGCTTGTACTGGTCTAGAATCAGTGCGTCAACGGAGAGAGATCTGCAGAGTATGAAGTCCGGAAAGGGAGGCTGCCCAGAATGAACCAAGCTAAGAAGGCTACAGCCCTTAAAGGAGGATGGGATGGGTAGCCCAAGTGCATCCAAGATCGTGGGAGCCAAATCCAGGTTTCCACAGTTCACTTGTATATTTGCAGCACAGATCCCAGGAATGCGAAGGATAAGTGGGATTCTGATAACCTCGTTATACGCCGTCCGTCCATGGAAACGGAACCCATGCTCCCCGAACGCTTCTCCATGATCGGCGGTGATAATCACTATGGTCTCATCCTCTATGCCCTTCCTGACCAGGGCATCTAAAATCTTCGCAATCTTGCCATCCACATAAGCCAGCGCATTTCGATACACCGCCTTATCCTTCGCTATCTCGAGCTCCTGGGCGCCGATGTTCGCCGCCCCACTCCCCGGGATCTGCGATCTATCAAAATGATGGGGCCCCATGAAGTCTGCCCATAGGAAGAACGGTTTGTCCCAGCTGTCGAAGATACTTTCCACTGCACAATCAGCCGTTACCTCATCCGAGAAGCGTGAGTCTGCAGTCTTTTGGTAACGCTCCGGGGCATAAACCTCCCAGCCATAATTTATATAGCTGCTCATGGTGAAATCATAGATCTGGGAGTGAGCCTGTATCGTTACATAACCACTATTCTTGAGAATAGGCGGCAGGGTGACTGGAGGCCGACTCATCTTGCCGAATGGCTCGGTCACGAAATCTGAGGCGAAGAAACTGGCAATCGAAAACGATGTTGCAGGAACAACCTGGCAAAAATAACTGTCACAGATGATAGCTTCTTTTGCCAGTGCATCCATGGTTGGGGTAACAGAGTGGCTCGCACCATACGCCCCCAGATAGTCAGGCCTGAGTGCATCAACCGTGATCAGGAGCACGTTCATCCCTCGGGCAGTGCCCTTATAAGGGGAGGCTCTATACCCTCGATCGGCCCACAGTTCTCTGGCCCTGACCAGATCGGGCATCATGCCCCGGGGCGGGGGATAAACACGCAGACCCGAAAGGAGCCGCGCCACCTTCGCACCCGTGACACTTTTTTCGAAAGCAAGATACCTAAGCTCCTGATTCCTATTCACCTTAATTGTGGTAATCACGAAGATGAATATAACTACCGCCGCTATGAGAAAAGCACGCCGGTACTGGAAAGGCCTTACAAAATCCTCCATTGATTTAAAACTGAGTTGATTCCAGAGCAGGGCCAGGAAGATCTGGGCAGAGGCTAGTGAAAGAAGACAGAGCACATAATGGATATAACCGTAAAGCCTCACATAGAGCGTTGCGTCCGCCCAATAAAAGAAAAGGATCAACCATCCCATGAGCACCATGTGGATAATTGGTTTCAGAATTCCCCTTCTGCGGGTTGCGCTGTAGGCTCTGGCCTCCGTGACAAGTACCCATACTAAGATATACGCCAGGCCAGTGAGAACGGTCCCGGTAAGATAAGACCCCACTGGAGCGATTGCACTCCTAGAGATTCCAGCTCCCTGAAAGAGCCGGTAGGAAAGATAGTATATGAGAGGGATAAAGTAGCAGGTAATAACCAAGGACTGGATTTTCAAAATGTACTTTTCATCAGCCCCCCTTTTTCTCATAGATCCATAAAGCCCGGCTATGGTGGCTGAGAGATTGAACAGTAGAAACTCGAAAAACCCCAAAACAAGACCGCATAGCGCGAATGACGTAAGGGTCTGTAACAATAGGATGGAGATCAGCGCACTAACCCGCGGAAACAGCGGGCATCGGTACCACAGGGAAGCAGAATCTACAAGCCAGAGAAGCGCCAATGCGGCAACCGCGTTGGCGCAAAAGGCGCCCATTGACCCCCTCCGTCCCAATAGCTTCATTCCGTTCGCCCCTGCAGGCATGAATGGATTTGGATATCCAATTGATCCTCCATAAGGATAGTGCCTTGATGTAGAAATACGAATGCTTATACCTAAATTGAGCGATTCTTCAGCAAAAGTACTATTAGTTGATTCAACTAATCAACCAACAAGGGAAAACCCCAGTTTTTAAGTCAGCCACTTAAAATAGCACAGTTTGATGGTTACAATATTGAGATTTTAAGCGTCTACTCGGAACAAAACTCAAGATTTCTCTATCTGCGAACAAGCTCCGCCTCTAACGTTTTCTGATCATACATCTTATAGAGGGCCAAAAATCTATAAGCATATAGGCGGCGGACTCTGACAACGCAGCCAGAGCATATCTATCTTCAACCCATCCATCACCGCCTGGGTAACCTTTAAAATATTCTGACCTCCTCTCCGGATAACCTTGGCAGCAAAATCAACCGCCCGGCGCCGGGCGGTGGTAGCGTACGCCGTCAGAGGAATCACGCCTTTAAGAACATCCTGCTTGTAAGTCTCGAACAAAAAGAAACCGATCACCATGCAGTAATAAAATGCGGTATTAGGGCCGAATCTCTTGAACGGCATCTGCTCAAAACCAAAGTCTTTCAAACCCCGATGCGGCAATTCATCCGCTCCCCTCATATGATGAGAGCGAATAATATTCTCAGGCTTCAACCAGTATTGCCGTCTTTCCTTGGTGCAGTGTTCCAGGATTTTATCGTTACGCCCCAGGTTGGTAATAATGACTGTATCGGGACGGGCGAAGTCAAACAGACGTTGACCTCCTTCGCTCACCGGATGAGTATAGAATCCCCGGTATTCTTCCTTCCAGCTATGGCACTTGTATTTAATCTCCAGCCATTTCCACACCTGATGACCATTGTCATACTCTTTCCAGTCATCTTTTGCCGGTTCGAGGATCCGCTTCTTTACCCAGTCATAAATCTTGCCGGTAGCCACAAAAATAACATCCAGATTATTTATCCTGGAAAATATATCCTGATCAAAAAAACCGCTGTCCATCTGGATGACTATTGTTACATCCCGCCGATATTCCCTGCGAATCAGCTCGACCATCCGGGTAATCATATTCACCGCAGTGTCACCGTGATTACCATGTTTCTTCCCTCCCCGAAATACGGCGTCTACTATTCTCCCGTTCCAGATCATCTGCAGCGGTTGAAATCCCTTCTTCTTTTTATATGTTACTCCGACTCCATGACGTTTGGGCGCTTCGTCATTGTTCATGACCATCGTATCTATGGTTATGGTTACCTCGGCCGGCTGTTCCAATCTCAACCGCCAGATAAAAAGACAGTTCAATATCTTTCGATAAATACTTCCATGCCACCAGCCGAAGACTCCGAAAAAACGTTTTATCGCATGGGAAGAAACCATCTCCTCGGAGGTATTCTCGATAGCTGCAGCATACCCCTCGTCCTTCTTGATCTCATCAAAATACGTCAGATAGCGACTGGTTCCATCGAAGAAAAAGCAAAATATCTGCTTGAAAACATTCCAGAGCGCAACCCCTTTTTTGCTTTTGCGAATATGTCCGAAACTTCCTATCAAGAGAGGGTAGATGTTTATCTGGCTCAAATATCTGACAAAGGGTGTCAATCCCCCTCGCCCCGTCAGCGTGTCATTTGTGATTTCTATTTTACTTATCGGCCACGAGCTATCATACTTATTCATGGTTTTTTCTCACTTATTGGGCGATTGGTTTTTGATTGTTAATGATTATTATAAGCCATTCCCCCATCACCCTTTAAGTGTTTTTTAGTCTTCCATGAATAAATAAAAATCGCTCAATTTAGGTTATATAATAGCTCCCCGTTCCATCCATTGTCCATCAGTACATTGTGTAGCTCGCTGCTTCCGAATTTCAAAAAATCCGCGGATTATTTTCAAGTATAATGCGACAATTTTAATCGTTCATTATTTATTGCCCTCCGACGAAGTCGGAGATGGATAAATTAATGGGCGAAGCGAATTAATTTATCGAAGCACTGTTCTTTAACCTGAATTATTCATAAGAAATGAGTGGACATTCTCGAACTCATTGTACGACAATGAGTTTGAACAAAAAAGGAGAACATCCACTCATGAAGAATACTACCACACTTCCGCTTGAATTTACACCCCTGAAAGGCAAAAAAATCACCGCCCGTTTTGACGAGCCCCGCGTCAGTTCTGACGGGGGCGTACTGTATATGCGGGAGATGGATCGACAGCTCGGTCTGACCGAACGTCTTACTGCCGCCATTTTCGATAAACGGCGACAGAGCCATATTGATCACGAACTGCAGGAGCTGTTTCGTCAGCGTGCGTATCAAATTGCCTGCGGGTACGAGGACGCGGATGACTGCGACGAACTGAAGGCGGACCCGGCGTTCAAGATAGCGGTAGGACGGGACCCGCAGGACGATCCCGACCTGGCGTCGCAGCCAACGATGAGTCGATTGGAGAATGCGATGACAGCCAGAGACCTGCTGCGGATAGGTTACGCACTGGTTGACCAATTCATCGCCTCGTATGAAAGGCCGCCGGAGCTGATCGTGCTGGACATGGATCCCACCGCCGATGTGGCCTATGGGCACCAGCAACTGGTCTTGTTCAATACCTATGAAGACGAGTATTGCTTCATGCCGTTTCATGTGTACGAAGGGCTTTCCGGCAAACTGATTACCACGGTACTTCGTGCGGGAAAGACGCCCGGCCCCGCCGAGATCATCAGCGTGCTGAAGCGTATTGTGCGCAGGATTCGTCATGCCTGGCCCGAAGTCATCATTGTGTTTCGTGCTGACAGCCACCATACCAAGCCCGAAGTGATGGAATGGGTGGAAGCCCACGACGTGGACTTTGCGACGGGGATGAGCCCTAACGCGAGGCTCAACCAACTGTTTGCCTTGACCATTCAAGAGGCCGAGAAGAAATACAAACGGGTGGGCAAACCGGTTCGTACGTACGGATCGGGCTGGTATGCGGCGGGAACCTGGAAGGATCAGTACCGGCGTGTTATCTGCCGGGTTCAGGTGTCCGAGAAGGGAACCGATGTGCGGTATGTGGTCACCTCTTTCAAGGAGGCGGGAGCCAAGTACCTCTACGAGGTGGTCTACTGCGGGCGGGGCAAGGCGGAACTGTACATCAAGGATCACAAAGTGGGCTTGAAGTCTGACCGTACCAGTTGCGCAAGAAAGGAAGGGAACCAGTTCAGGCTCTTTGTTCATTCGGCAGCCTATGTGCTGATGCATGCGCTTCGAGAAAATCTGCTGAAGGGCTCGCAACTGGCCAACGCCCAGTTCGATACCATTCGTTTGCGATTGTTAAAAATCGGAACTCGTGTTCAGGTCGGCAAGACCTTTATCCGCTTCCATTTTCCGGCAAGCTACCCTCTCAAGCCCCTCGCCTGGCGGGCTTCGGCCATACTGGTTGCCCTCGACACCTCTTAGCGGTTTGCTGTGGCGGTCCCCCTCGCCCTGAAAATAAGGGAGGCATGGCGAAGCTGTGTCAAAATCCAATCCAACTTCCCCTCCTCTTAACCCACTCGTCTCCATTCGATTGCATTCGCGTTTTTTTCTCCCCCACGCCGCGTCTTTCCCCCTCCGTTTTTTGCCTTGATGAATAGATCAGGTTAAGCTTTTCGGGATTCCTTCCGGTGAAATAAACTATGTAATAAAATGCTCACAAGTAATTATGAAGGATGATACCATCTGCAAGATGTTTGTAATCGAATATAGTCTCTTTTGCTAAACAGGGTATTATGGGCTCATCGTTTAAAAAAACATGGCTTGCGCTCTTTTATTTCTGCCTGACCGCGGCCATTACCGCGCCCTGGATCGAAGGCGCGGCATCGGCACATTTCGATCCTCTCCTTCGGCTATTCTTCATCGTTTTCTCCGTCTTGATCGTATTCGTTCTGCCGTGGCTGGCCTTCTTTATCCTGTTGAGATCGGCTGGAGGGTATAACACATTCATGGCCCTTTCCCTAGGCTCAGCCCTCACCTTCGCAGCCCTATCCATCTGGGAGTTCTGGGCTCTCCGCTTGTTCGGCTTTGGCTTCCGGTCTGTCTGCCTGCAGCTCCTCGTACTCTCACTGGTTGTATTCCTGTTCGGCCGAAGGAAAAAATTTTCGTCGAGCGAGCGCTTCTTCTCAGCAAGCTGGCAGGCGTATCTCTTCTGGACGATGCTCGCCATCTTCATCCTGATGGTCCTTTATCCCTTTATAGGAACAGGAGAAATCCGGCCGGATGGCGTCGTCTTTCCCAAACCGGGAGACTGGCTGACCACGGGCGCGTGCATAACCTCTGTAGTATCCACCGGTATCCCTCCTGCAAACCCCTTCGTAGCCTCGAAGCCCCTCATCTATTACTATCTTTATCATATATACTCGGCCCTTCTGGTCTGGTCGTCATACATGCGGGTGGGAAATATCGAGGCTGGCGTGTGGGTCTCGCTTCTCGGCGCGGCGACCTGTTTCTGTGTCTTCTTCGGAATTCTCAAGGAGTGGCTCAGGAGCTACGGGGGAGCGCTTCTTTCAACACTCCTCATAACTGTTTTTGGGGGATACGATTGTGTGGGCAACTTTCTGCTCTGGTATTTCAAGGGTGAATGGCCCCACAACATAGACCATTGGACAAGCTGGACGGTATTCCGTGTCGTTAATCCGCTTGTCGTGTTCTACTGGATGCCCGTACACGCCATAGGTGCGCTTTTCTCATTTCTCCTGATCTACTTCCTGTGCCGCAGGTTCAAGGGCGTAACCGTTCTGATTATGGGGGTGATCTGCGTGGGCGCAATGCTCGGATTCTCCTCCTTCGTGGCAGCGGGAGGAATATTCGCCGTAATCGCCATTATAGCGTTCGAGTTAATGCGCCTTTTAATCAAGCACCTTGATCGAGCCGAGCGGGGGGAGGCCATCAAATTGATTTTCAAAACCGCAATCGTTGGGATCGTGGGGTTTCTCCTGGTTTTGCCCATCTACTGGAAGACATTGACTCACGCCGTAACACCCCATGCAGGCAACTCGATAATAAGGGAAATACGCCTCCCTGAAGTATACGCAGCATCATGGGTACCGTTGGACTATTGCCCCCCCAACCTCATCACTCACCTTTTCTGGCTGGCCTGTATAGAACTAGGTGAATTCGGTCCCGTCCTAATCCTAGGACTCGCTGGCATTGCTATGGCGGGCCGCTTGAAGGACTCGTTCAAGCGGAGGGCCCTGCTCGTTGCAACAGCAGCGTGCTTTTTATGGGTTAACTCGATTGACATGGGAGGAACGAATCCCGGTGAATGCAGCTCGAAGTGCGTTGGAATAATCCTGTGGTGGCTCCTCGCCGTTTGGTCCGGTCTAGCCTTCAGGGAGCGCCACAGGTTTATAGAGAGCACTAGTAACCTGATGAAAAAGTTTCTCCCTTCCTCGCTCCCGCGGTTATGTGTCCGCCGCGCGGTAAGTGCCGCAGCCAAGAGTCTCTTCGTACTAGTTCTTGTCATCAGCATCCTGACAACGCTACTGGGCATAAACCTTATAGGTGAGGTTACAGGGACTCCCGGAATGGGGGGCTACCCAAGGTTCTCTCTAGACGACTGGATGGCATATCTTTTCCTCCGGGAGCACACTTCCCGCGACGCACGGGTCCAGCGCGGACCTGATTGTCACTACCCCGAAATGATGATTCCCGCCTGGGGACGGCGAATCACCCCTTTCAGCCACGTCTTTGCGGCCAGGGAGTACATGGTCTCGGAGGATGAGATCCAGAGGATTCGACGGGAACTTGAGAGCGCATTCACGACAAAGGATGGAAAGGAATCCCACAGGATATTGAAGGGGTACGGCGTCGACTACCTGATAGTTGGGGAGGATGAGATAAGGCGATACGGTCAGGACACGAAGCTCAAATTCGATACGAGCCCATCCCTTTTTCAAAAAGTATGGGGGATGAACAGAACTTCTATTTACAGGCTGCGCTGAAGGCCGAACAGGCGAGCCCACCGGCCACGCAGCAAAAAAAGAGAACCTTGCTCCACATCCCCCCCTGCGGGACGACCGGTGCAAAAAGGCCTGCCGGTATGAACTCATCTTCTATACGGACGCCGATAATCAATACGACGTGAGGGAAATCAAGAAGCTCCTGACAGCAATAGAGGGGGCCGATATCGCCAACGGCCACAGGGTGATACGGCGGGACCCGAAGATAAGATTACTCACCGCCGCCGTATATAACAGGATTATCGAGCGCCTGTTCCATACCGACGTCAAGGACGTCGAGTGCGCTCAAGCTCTACCGGAAAGCACTGCTGGATAAATTACGGGTGCGCTGCATAACGGGACTGGCCGACGCAGAGATCCTTTCCAAGGCGAGAAGAGCGGGAGCGAAAATCGTCGAAGTGCCCGTCAGCCACTTCCCGCGCGGAGGGGGGCGACCTGTTTTCGAATCCAGGCTGGCCGGCAAGCTTTGCTTCGTTAAACCCGGGGTCGTTATCGACCTCGTTAAAGACATGGTAAGACTGAAGCGGGAATTCCGGGGTTCGCGGGACGGCACGTAGTTACACCGCTCAGTCCTCCACGAAGCCGTCGGCGTAATTCTTCGCCGCGCACTTCCTGCAGATACCTATCTTCGTGATATCTTCTATGACCTGCCTGCGGAATGCGCGATACTTCTCGTTATTCCACACGCTCCGGAAGCCCCCCTCATGGAAAACGTTTCCCATAACATGGGCGTAGCTGAAATCGGCGCAGCACACGAGCACGTCTCCCTTCCATGTGATAAGCGGCGTATTCCAGGGACGCGAGCAGATGCTTCCGTCAAGCTCACCACCGTATATACCAAGATGGAATTTCGGGTCGGACGGAAGGATTCTTTCCTCCTCCTCCTTCGTGAAAACCCAGGCCTTTTTCAGCGAGAGCTTATCGACCCCAAGGTCCCGGGCAAGCTTCTTCACCATTCCGATCTCATGCTCGTTCCCCTTCATCACGATAAACTGCAGGTTGACGAACGGGTTGCTCCTCCCCTTCCCTTTCTTCCTCTTGGTGAGGACGGAGATATTCTCCACCACCCTGGCGAATTTGCCGGGACTGCGGTACATGGCGTAAGTATCCTCGGTAGCCCCGTCGAGAGAAACGATCAAATAATCGAGACCGCTTTCTATCAGGGCGTCGGCTTTTTCCTCGGTAAGGCTGAGGGCGTTCGTTGTTACGGAGGTAAAAACCCCCATTCTCCGTGCGTAGACGATCATCCCGGGCAGGCTCTCGTTCAGGAGAGGCTCACCGTACCCCCAGAGGGCGAGCGTGATCAGCGACGGTCCAACCTCGTCCATGACCTTCCTGAAGTTCGCAAACGTCATGTCCCCGAGAGCGTATCTCTCTCTGTTCCGGCGAACGAAGCACATGGGACAGGCCATATCGCACCGGGACGTCGGCTCTATCATGAGAAACGGCGGAAAACCCCGGGCACGCGTCCTCTTGAGAAGCCGCGAGAGAGCGATGAGGATAAAATTGGCGCCCTTCAATGGATGAAGCAAGGAGCGGTATAGACCCGACCTTAATTTCCAGAGCTCGCCAAAACTAAATCTCTGATTGAAGACCCGGATAGTCAAGGGTTCTCTCCAAACATGGATCCGCCACCCCTCCTTCTAACTCCAGGACCATGAAGCAATATACATAAGAACATCCTCATCTATTACTCTCTAAGGCTCCTGTAAAATAGTAACTGCTTTTATATCAATTGGTTAAACACCAAATTGTTTTCAATTTCCCTCACAATTTTCTTGACTTAATGAGTGGCATATTTTACTATATCACCTTG
>Ga0075124_10000084_pt1 | contig 42389 bp, 32 predicted proteins | sample AntAceMetag02UKS_FD_69809 | JGI IMG/M metagenome (GOLD analysis project Ga0075124, IMG submission 69809) | Saline lake microbial communities from Ace Lake, Antarctica - Antarctic Ace Lake Metagenome 02UKS | ecosystem: Environmental > Aquatic > Non-marine Saline and Alkaline > Saline | place... | reverse complement strand
CTCAATATCAAAACCAAGACTTGAAAATCAGATACAGCTCACCGGAGAGACAGCTTTACCGCCTACAGCTCGCGCGCCTGAGAGGCGATGAGAAGAACCTACGCCTGGGACAATTCCTTTTCGGTCTCCGCACCGATACCATCTTCCGGCCGATCCGAGCCCTTGACCTGATTAAATATCTCTTCCCCCCGCCGGAATACCTCAAAAAAAACTACCGAGCCTACGGCACCTTACTTCTCCTCGCATATCCCCGACATACCATCTCTGTTCTCATCCAACTCATCCGCAACTTCGCAGACCTCATCTATTACCGTACTATAAAATAATTACTAAGACCGCTCTGACTATTTCCACCCCTTTTTTATCAAGAAGATATCAATAATAATAGTTGTAGACATATTATGGACGATCGTCCAAAATATGTCTACAACTGAAAAATCTACCATATTGCACCATACTGCAGAGTCCGGTATCGACAGGTCCGGCAAAAACATCATGGCTACTCTCAAAGAGGAATTATTGGTCCAGCTGGAAGAAGGGTCGGTCAATATTCTTAATCCCTATCATTACTTCTTCCGGATAGGAGAACCTTGCCCTCCCCGCACAATTTACAAAGCCGTAAGTCGTCTTGAAGAGAACGGCCTTTTGAAAAAATTCAACAAAGATAAGAAAGTTCATCTGCGCCTGACAGCGAAAGGGAGAAAAATCATCAATGAACACCGGGCATCGGATCGGAAGCCTTTTCCATCATGGGATCATAAATGGAGAATCATTATCTTCGATATCCCCGAGGAGAAAAAGCATTTAAGGAAAATGTTGCGTCGTTTTTTGATCTCAATCGGGTTTGGAAAAGTGCAGAGAAGTGTCTGGATATCTCCGCATGATCTGCAGAAGATCGTTCAAAGATATGCCGATAAACTAAATTTAAGTAAGTATATTTATCTAATGACCGCCGATTCATTCCGGGGCATCCCGGATCGCGAAATGGCTATCCGTTGCTGGAATATTGAAAAACTCCACCAGGATTATCTGAATCTTATCGAACAATATAAGAAACTGAAAGAGGAAGCCAAAAAACTCAAATCGGGTCCATCATCTGAAAATAATGATCTATTGACAATTCTAAAAACCCGTTTGGAATGGGATTACGACTCAATTCTTCTCCGGGACCCCCACCTCCCACCGGAACTGCTGCCTAATCAATGGGGTGGTGAGAAAGCAAGGATATATATTAATCAATTTATATAATCCGCTCAAAATACGCTCATAAGTTATTTTGATTGTTACAAAGGACCATTCGATCTTACAAAATCATAATAATCATATCATCCAAATCTGTAGACATTTTCTGGACGATCGTCCTAAATATGTCTACAACTAATAATTCAATGCGTTCGGTACCAAGAGTGCCTGATAGATCCCTTCAATCGAGATCGGGGTAGTCTTTCTTTCCTGGTGGCAAGTAACGCCCCAGATGAATCAGGGCGCTCCGGTATCGGCTCCAGTCCTCCCTCCGGGGAATAAGCATCACGGTCCAGGGATTCCCGGAAATCCGGCGGTATAGCATAAGTCCAATGATGAGGGTACTTCCGTAAGAGATGGTGGAAGCTAACGCTGCACCGGAAATTCCGTACAGCGGTATCCAGATCAGGTTCAGAACTATATTTACAACCAGGGCAACCAGAGCGGTACAGGTATTGATCAGCGGCTGGCCGCGAGCCGCAATATCGTTGGCAATAACCCGATAGACACTTAACGCGATAATTCCCGGAAGCAAAAGCTGGATGGGACGAACCGCGGGGAGATACTGATCGGAATAAAGAATGGTGACCAGCAAATTACTCACCCCGAAAAGAATAAGAGCGGCCGCAAGGGTGATCAGAAATACCGCACGGGCGATGACGGGAGTAAACGCATTTTTCTTTTTCACATCGGCCGACGCGGCTAACCGGGGAAAGAGAACCAGGCTGACAGCACTGGAGACCAGCCAGAGCTGCTCAACCAGAACGACTCCAATGGCATAATAGCCCACCGCGGCGGGGTCGAGGTACCAGTTTATCAGGAGCAGATCAACGCGATAGCTGAGGAATATGAAGAGGTTCCCCAGATGAACCTGAATACCGTACCTCAGCGCGGATCTCATATAGGGACCGTTCCTCCGTAAAGACATCCCCCCCGTCAATCTCCCGGTCCAGCGGAAGATCAAAATTGAAGAGATCAGCCAGGCCAGCAAATTTGCCGTCAAAGCGCCCCAGATATCCATCCGAAAAAAGATGAGGGCTATCCCGGTAAAGCCAAGGAAAAGAAAGGCACTGACAACGGCGGAGAGGTTGAAATATCTGAAGTTTTGCAACCCCAGGGAGACAGCCTGAATGTGTCGAAAAAATATGTGGGCTGGAATCAGGAGAAGTGAAAGAAAAAGATATTCCTCGCTGACGGACGGGAAAAATAGGGATCGAAATTGCAAAACCACGAGATATCCGGCCGCCATTCCGACCAGACTGAATCCGGCGGATAGAATGATATTTCCTCCCAGAACCAACCGGGGCGAAAACCGCCGGGAGGCGAGTAAATATGCCGTGGCCGGAACAATCCCCAGATTAGCAAAAGTAACTATGATAAAGGGGAGCAGGATACAGAGTGCGTACACTCCCCTGCCCTCCGGTCCGAGGATCCGGGCGATAATAATTGAGGTCACCAATCCGAAAACCAGACGCAGGATCTGGCTTCCCAGGGTTACCGAACTGTCGAGAAGAAACCGACGCATGACCTTACTCGAAAATATATTCTGGAGATTTCATATAGAACAAGAACATAGCCCCGCCGATGGCGGGGCTATGTTCTAAAGTGCCTTAAGTGCCTAAAGTTAAAAGATCCGCCTCGCCAACGGAGCGGCGCATTAAATTGTTTAGTTTTTAAACAGTTATTGTGCTCCAGAGGCGCAGCAGCCTCCGGCTGAAAATTCCAAAACAGAAATTTAATATCGCTTTTCGCAGATCGCGAAGAATTCAGCCGCTCTTCGCGCGTCTTTCTCGGTCTGGTAAAAATCCTCCATTGAGAAGCGGCGATAGCAGGCGTCAAATTGAGAAATCCCCCCGGAGACCATTTTTGTTTCGTTCCGGCCGCGGCTGGAATTAAGTACTTCTCTGGACCGAGACCGGATTCCGCTCGGGAACATCTTCTTCAGGATTCCGAAAAGAGGAGAACGCAGATACACTTGAAAGGGAGCCTGTCGGACCCGCTCTTTCTCCAGTTCTTCAATCCATTTTTGAGCGCGGATACCTCTTATTCTGCTCCCGGGATACGCCTCATCCAGAGTCTGGCGGAGCTGTTTCAGCGAGTACTCGCGATAGTGCTCCCGATTAAAAGGACGCTGGAACGGCAACAGCCGGAAAGTACGGTTTGGAGTGGTAAGGAGTAATAGACCTCCTTTTCGGATAACCCGCTTTATTTCCCGCAAGAAAGCAGGCACCCGATCGGGGGGAAGATGTTCCAGGATCTGGAAAGCAATAACCACTTCAAAGCTTTTATCCGGGAAAGGGAGTTCACCGGCGGAGGCCGCCAGGAATCGCACATTTCCCGCTTCATAATTTCTTTTAGCTGAAGTCAACGCTTCCATATCGTTATCACAGGCTACTACTTCATCCGCGGAAGATGAGAGAAGGTTCTCCCCGTAACCGCTAAAACAACCAATATCCAGCACCCGCTTACCGCGGCAAAAATCCAATGCTATCCGGTATGCCTGGATATGGTACGCGAAGGAAAGAAAGGCCGGAAAATAACGGGAGTATTTTTCCGGAGTTTGAATTCGCCCGGTCTTGGCCAGAACCCGCGCCAGGCGGTTAAACTCAATCAGGATATCAGTTTTAGGTGGTCCGTAGAACATTGTGATAAATCTTGTTTAACTTTTTCCCGATAATCTCATAACTATAATTACGGCGGACATATTGAGCCAGATCTTCCGGATCATAAGATTGGTACCGGTCTAACATGATATCGATGGCTCCGGCCAGGGCGGCATTGTCCCCCGTCGGCACCAGAATACCCCGTCCCATAGTTATCTTCTCCCGGAATACGGGAAGATCGGTCGCGACGACCGGCTTACCGCTGGCCATTGCTTCAATAACGGTCACTCCGAATGTTTCAACCAGGCTCGGCTGGACCAGGAAAGAACACTCTCTCATTATCCGGGCAACTTCTTTTTTGGTCTTCAACCCGTGAAAGCGGACAAACTTCTCCAGCCCCAGCCGACCGGTTATTTTCTCATACTCCTCCCGGTCGGGACCGTTCCCGACTATATCGAGCACAAAATCACGCCGCCGGCGAGCCAGGATAGCGAGCGCAGCCAGCAGACTACTCATTCCCTTCAAGGGCTTGAGCAGACCGACAAATAAAATCTTCCTCTTCCCTAATTCTTCACCATCCGCGGGAGGATGAAAGAGTTCGGTGTTCACCGCGTTGGGAACAACCAGAGACCGGCGGCCTATATGGTAACCCTTAATCGCCTCCATCAGATGGCGGCTGACCGGCAGAACGGCATCTGCCTGGTTCAGAGCCAACCTCGCCTTTATGCCGGCCAATGGTTTGAGCGCGTTCCGCATGAACTCCGATGAATGCTCGGAGACAATAACCGGGATGCGGAATATTACCTTCATTAGTATAGCCGTAAACCCGGCCGCGTAAACATGCGCGTGGATAATATCCGGAATCCACCCTTCCTTGATTAGGCGGGCCATACCACGATAAACCAAGATGATCTGCCGGGGATAGATGAAACCAGGGATACGCGACTCCCGGTAGTGGATTCGGATGGTTCGGATACCATCTTCCATCAGTTCCGACGTAAACCCAACCGCCCCGGCGCCTATGTCCGGTGGTACCTTCTCAATGTACAAGACAACTACTTGATTACAGGGTGAGACCGCTCGGGCATGCTCCCGGACAAAGGTGCCGTCAATTGTTTTACCTTCCTCCGGATACCAGGCCGGAAGAAAGAGAATCTTCAAAGGATTATTAAGCTTATCTTCCATTAGAAGTTATGTTAACCTACCCAAAGTAACTGAGACACTAATTAAGCCCGGCTGGAATGTTTATGGACCGCCCTAAAAAAATCAAAATTGCCCTGATTACCTACTGGTTTTATCCCAACCCCATTGTGGCGGCCCGCCGATTTCGCAGTATTCATCAAGAGCTGGCCGGATATCAGGAACTGCAACTGGATATTTTTACCGGTTCATTTAACCGGGATGGTTCAATCCAAGACCGTTTTCCGGTCGATCTAACCAATGTTAAATATATTAAGCTCTATAAGAACTCCTTTGAAAAGAAAATATTTGCGGGGAAGAACGCTTTCTCCCATCTGCTCAACCGGACCGTCTTTCTGGGGGCGGCGGAGCGGAAGTTCGGCAGAGAGATTCAACGGCAAGAAGAATTGGAATCCTACGATATTTTCTATATTTCTCTGGGGCCTTTCTCCTCTCTCCTCAAGACCGCTTACCGGTTAAAGAAAAGATATCCGGAAAAGAAAATATTCATTGAATACCGGGATGAGTGGGTAGAGGGGGCTGTTCATTATGCCGCCCGGCATCACCTGATTCATCCTTACAGCAAATGGAAGAGCTATTTCAGACAACTGACCAATTACCTCTCCCACCGCAACGGGAATCGGCTGGAAAAGAAGGTTCTGCCAATATGTAATGGAATCATCGTCATCTCCCGGGAGATGATAAAACATTTTATCGAGCGGATTCCGCAACTGGCCCCGGAGAAGTTCATCTATCTCCCCAACGGTATCTCCGATAATGAGATAATCGAATTGAGGAAATTTCGGAGAGAAAGGAAGTATCCCCGGGAAAAACCACTGCGCGTATTATACGCTGGGACCTTATTCGGGACCCAGGATATCCGGCCATTTCTAAATGCCCTCGATGAGCTTCTGGAGGCGGGAGATGCGGCCCGGGACGATTTCGAGATCAAGGTCTTCGGAGAATTCAATCCCACCGGGGAACGATGGCCCGATCGCCTGAAGGAACTCGTCCGGTGGCGGGGACCGGTTTCCCGAAATACGGTTTACCGGGAATACTTTACTCACGATATTTTACTCTTTATAATCGGTGACTGGCCAAAATCCGAGATCACGATGACCGGGAAGATATTTGAATTGATTGCGAGCGGACAGCCCATCCTCGCCCTCATCCCGATGAACAAGAATGGTTGCGCCCTGCGTCTGCTGAAAAAAACAAATGCGGCCTCTATCGCGGATATTAATAACCGGGAGAGCATCAAGCAAGCAATACTCTCTTCGCTGAATCAAAAGAAACATCACGGCGAAATCCGCACTGACAGGAGAGAGATGGACTGGTTTTACCAGCAACATCATTATAAAAATATCTGCCAGCGGTTATATGAAAGATGCTTTAACCTAAATTGAGGATCCGGATGCAGACTTTATTAAACCCGAAAAACCGACTTCAAGGCGTATTTCAGATAGTCCCAGAGGACTTTGGGGGTGTAGTTAAACTTGGAGATCCCGACTTCCCGGCCGGTCAGGACGAATGGAATCTCCGAGAACTTGTCGGTGTACTTCCGGGCCTGATAAATCTCCTCAATCAGAATCGGGAAGCCGGTTTCGGTCAGTTTCATCTTCGCCAGCACACTTGTCCGGATCGCCCGGAAACCCTGGGTGTAATCGGTGAGGGGAAGATGGAAGCAGACCCGGAAGACCGCTCGCCCGGCCAGGGAGAATAGCTTACGCCAGGCGGGGACATTCTTCATCCCCCCTCCTTTAAGAAATCGGGAACCGATCACAAAGTCATAGCCCTCAGCCATCTTCTCATAGAAGTCCTGAATATAGCCCGGGTGCATGGTAAAATCAGCATCCATGAAGACGGCAAATTCATAGCCTCTTTCAACCGCTTCCTTCATCGCGGTCCGGAGTGCCGCGCCAAAACCGGCATTTTGCTCATGTTCAAGGGCAATAATATTGGGGTGCTCTCTTCCAGCTTCCTCAATCTCATTCGCCGTATTATCCAGCGACCCGTCATCCACCAGGATAATATCCGCCCAATGACCTTCTGCACCAAGCACCTGGTTAACCTCGCGTACAATCCCGGAGACGTTGCCCTCCTCGTTATGCATTGGTATGATGACGGCAAAGTTCATATAAATTCGCGCCTTCGGCGCTCACGTTGAAGAATAACAACGTTGAATAATAAAGACGTTAAAGATCGTTAAACGGACATAGTGCCTCCGGCACAACCTCGCAGTGGAGACCTTAATAAGAGAGTAATAAAGACAATAAATTCGCGAAGCTAAGTTCTTTCTTTTCAGTAATCCTCATGGCACCCAGGCTTGTTTTATCAGAATATCCGGCATGGGGTAATGCTTCTTGTTAAGAGAGAATATCATCCCGCCGCCCCGTTTCGTGCTGGCAGCGAGAATGGCATCATTCACGTCAATCCCGTGACTGGGATTCCACTTCCGAAAGAGGACGCCGGCTTCATCGACTAATGACTGGTCTACCGGTTCCGTTTTAAATTGTGAAAGCAACTGCATCGTCCGCTCCTCTTCATCTTCTCTCATAAAGAAGACCACTTCCACGCGCTTCATCGACTCTTGCTGAAAATACTATGTCCATAACACACCTCCTCTCTTACGCTCTTACGTATACACTATTACGTAAGATATTCTCGTTGTCAAGGATGTTTCGCGGAGCGAACTGATAGTACACTTTCTGCGTAAACTTTCGGTAAACCGGGGGAGAGTTCTGTGGGAGAGGGTTTCAACCTCGATCGGGGTGGCCCGGCCATCGGGGTTGGAAACCCCTCCCACAGGACCGGTGCAGGCACCCCTCCGGTTTACCGAATGTTTACCTTTCGCCCGTGCAGGCGATTGACATAATACCTTAAACACGTAGCGGTTACGCCTCTTAAAAGGTGCGGCTACCAAAAATTGGCACGAAGCGCTAAGGTCTTTAAACCCCGGATTGACGGCACCATTCCACATAAGCGCACAGTCCTTCGGCCAGTTGGACTTGGGGTTCAAACCCCAGAACTTTCCCGGGAAGGGTCAGATCAGCTTTCGCCCGAAGGAAATCGGCGGACCGTTCTTCCTTGTGCTCAACCGGAACATTGATGCCGGTGGCGGCGATTACCAGATCGGCCAGTTCATTTATGGAAGTCTCGATCCCGGTGCCGACATTGAATACGCCGCCGGCGGCATTATCTTCCCGGGCGGCCCGGATATTGGCTTCTACCACGTCTCCCACATAAACAAAGTCCCGGGTCCGTTTTCCATCCCCGAAGATGATGATCGACTCTCCGGCCAGCGCCCGCAGGGTGAATATGGCCACGGCGCCGGACTCCGATTTTATTGTCTGACGGGGTCCGTAAACATTAAAGTACCGGAGACGGACGGTATCAAGTCCCAGCTCATCGTTGAATACTTTTAGATACGCCTCCCCGCAGACCTTGGAGGCAGCGTAGGGAGAAAGAAGAGACTCCCGGGTAGAAAGGGTGGAATAATTCTCCGCGAGTTCTCCCCGACCGGCATTCCCGTAAACATTGGTGGAGGCCATCAGGAATTTTTTCACACCGGCTTTACGGGAAGCCCATAAGAGATTGAGTGTTCCCCGGGCGTTGATCTCAAAGTCCTCCAGAGGATTTTCCACCGCCCGGGCCGGATTGATCTGGGCGGCATGATGAAAGACAATATCCACCCCCCGCACCGCCTTGCGAACATCTCCTTCATCCCGAACATCTCCCTGAAAGAGATCTATCTCAGCCTGATTAAGATTAGCCGGATTACCGCTCGAGAGATTATCGAGAACTCTGACCCTAACCCCTTCCCGTAGTAACCGGTCGGTTATATGGGAACCGATAAAACCGGCGCCACCGGTTACCAACGCTAACTTTCCCTTTAAATTCATAATTATTCCTTCGCAAAAATTATCATATTTGTATCTATCCTATATTCAATTATATTTCCAGTTATTAAAACAGAAACACAATAGGATCTATAGCTCAATGCCCCCGAAAAAGTACATCGAATAATCTCTGGGCGATTATCCTGTATTGGCCAGGGCGTCTGACTTCTTTTAGTATCCGGGTAATAATCTTCACCCGGATATAGAACAAAATAGTAGCTTTTCTCTGAAGCTGCTTCAAACGTTCCGGGGAGATATCCGATAATCCGGCCACCACCCGGGATGGGACAAAATTTTTCCAGTCGATCTTCTGATGATCATCTTTCCGGTAGTCATCCCAGAGCAGCGATCCCGGGAGCGGCATGGTAATCAGGAAAGAGGCCAGATCGAGCGGTAGTTCGCGGGCAAAAGAAATCGTCGCCTCTATCTCATCTTCATTCTCGCCGGGATAGCCGATCAGGAAGAAACCGGAGATCCGCATATCCGTACACTCCTTGATCAACTCGAGCTTCTCCCTGATCACTTCCCGGGTCAGGTTCTTCTTCATCAACTTAAGAACCCGATCACTCCCCGATTCAATCCCGACCGCGAGGGAATAAAAGCCCGCCTGTTCCATCAGAGTTAATGTTTCTCGATCCAGCCGATCCAGCCGGATTCCATTGGGCAGGGAAAAAGCCAGGCCCAGGTTCCGTTCTATTATCTCCCGGCAGAAAGCGGTTACGTACTCCCGCTTCCAGGTGAAGTTATCATCCTCGATATGAAACTCCCTTACTCCGTACCGGTCGCGCAGGAGAATAATCTCCCTGACCACCTTCTCCACCGACCGGTACCGGATTACCCTGCCGGTAAGGGCCCGGGCCGCGCAGAAGGTACAGGGAAATGGACAACCCCTTGAGGTTACAATCGGCGCTACCGGAGAATGGCGGTAGAATATCCCGTGGGTAGCGGGGGGATAGCTTTGAGGAGCCATCAGATCCCAGGCCGGGAACGCGATCTCATCCGGGTCCTGAACCGGTCCCCGGGGATTGACTATCACCCGCCCGGATTTCCGCCAGACCAGATTGGGTATCGCGCCGAGGCGGGATGGATCAAAATAATCTTTCTTCTCCAATCGGAGAAAGTGCTCCAGACCGATCTCCGCCTCACCCACGAACCCGAAGTCCATCTTCTCCAGGTAATCAGCCGTTCCTTCGGGATCTCCGCTGATATGGGGCCCGCCGACAATAATCCTACTGCCGGGAGCGTACCGCTTGATAATATCGATATGTCTCTTCACATATGGCAGTTCATAGCTGAACATCTGAATCCCGATCAGATCATACCCCCCCCGTTCTATCAGAGAAGTAAAACCATCCCAGGATAGATTCTCACGCCCCGCGTCGACAATATCTACCTCATGCCCCTGCCTAATGATAACAGCGGCAAGATACCCTAAGCCCAGGGGCGGCTGGATTACGTAGTAAGTGTCATTTATAGGTTTGAGTAGTAATACTTTCATAGAACATAGCCCCGCCGATGGCGGGGCTATGTTCTAAAGTGCCTTAAGTGCCTAAAGTGCGCTTAAGTGCCTAAAGTTAAAAGATTCGCCTCGCCAAAGGAGCTGAGCATTAAATTGTTTATTTTTAAACAGTCATTGAAATCCCGGAGTAGAAACTTAGAGCCTGTAGCGCAATCTCGTAGCGGCAGCCTTCAGGCTGCCACTAGTGGCGACCTGAAGGTCGCCGCTACGAGTGTTATTGAAATCACGAAAAAGTAGATTAGCCCACACAGTTTACCCTCAGTTTACCGGGGTTCGCTACTTTATCCATTTCAGCGCGTAATTTATCTGCTTTGAACAGAGAAGTAATATTTTTTCCGCAGGAAAAAATAGGTTAGAATCGGGGGAAGTGGTTATAGGGTATAATAAACGCGTCATCTACCCAAAATTCTCCTCCCAGAAAATTATTCAGGCGGGCGGGACGAAACTCAATTTCAAACTCCGCTCCGTCTCCCGGGTCGGTTTTAATTGCCTCCATCAGCAGCGTCCAATCGTTATCCCCGCTGATCTTCCTGGTGCTCCAGTAAATATCTGGGGCATTCTGATTTAGTTTTCTTATCTCTACCCTGATATCATCCTGTAACTTTTTAGTTTTAATAAACGCCCCAAAGAGATAATCACGACCAGGTATTAATTTAATCGGGCTGTGAATTAAGGAATAAAAATTCGACTGCGGAACCATGCTTTTCCGAATGTGTATCGCGTGACTTCCCGTATGAACAATCCCTCTGTTATCCCACTCCCGGGATATACTCCAGCCTTCCCCCTCTTTTTCAAAGCCGGAATTCTCGATCAAATTGTAATTTTTTGATTCCGAGAGATAACAGGAGAAGAGTGGAATATCCTTCACTCCCTTTATTGTAGGCTTGAGTTTCTTAACAAATAGATACACTTTTAAACCGATCTCATATCCATGAAATGGAACATTGGCCCGGTTATAATATCTCTTTTCCAGTGCCATATAATATGCCCCACCTAGTTTCTCTTTGATAAGTTTCTCGTCATTACGTCCCTGATAGGACAAGACAACCCAGATCCAGCTTACATCTTTTATACTCGCGATCACTTTCTCTATATTAGCGGGGGTAATATCAACATTCTTGGTTAATATCTGTTTATCGACCAGTCCGGTCCGGCGCCAATAATAAGCGAAAATATCAGGAAAAGTCGATGGAGGATCACATATGACCAGATCCCCGTCCGACGCATATGCATCTATATAGTGGGCCGCTTCTCTCCATTGATCCCGGAAGGTCTGCTGATAGTAATGCTTGAGATTGAAGAGAGCGAGGATCACGATCAGGATACCCACCGGAATTTGGATATATCGAAGAGGAATTCTATTTATACCCGCGCCCACCAATAAATATAGTGCCGGGAGAGCGGTGATAGTAACTTTGTGAATATAGATCGGGGTAAATAATTGGGAGATAAGAAAGGGGAGCATAACGGGAACTATCACCCAGAGCAGCAATAAATATATCTTACCCCCGGGCCGCGCCGGTCTCTTAAAATTAATGAACCCGCTTAGTACCAGCAGGGCAAATAATACAGCCATCATCCTGCTGCCGGCATAACTCACAAAAGTGTGCTGGAGCGTTATCAATTCCGGGAGGGGAACACTCCAGGGCCGATGAGACACCTGATATAGTTGCTGGAAGATTACTATAATCCAGGGGCCATATAAGACTATCAGCAGCCCCTGGAGTAAGATCCATTTTTTTAGATTAATTCCCGAGCTGCTCTTGAAAAATAGGATGGAGGAACAGAAAAATAGATTTTGAGCCGCAATTATAAATATACCAACATTATGCGTATAGAGCAGCAACCCTGAAAACAGCAGATAGAAAACTTGATCAGAGAGGATCTTTCCCCGGGCCAGCTTGATAAAAAAGTACATGGATGCCAGCGTCAGAAGCACGATCAGGCTATACATCCGGGTTTCCTGGGAATAAAAGATGTGGAAGGGGGACAAGCACAATAGTAATGCCGCCAGAGTCCCGGCGGTTTGATTATAGAGCAGCTTCCCCACTTGATATATTAGAAAAATCGAGAAGGCTCCGATCAGGGCGGAGAGGAAGCGGACCGAAAATTCCGAGTCTCCCCCGAGACCGATCCAGCCGTGAAGGAGAAGGAAATAGAGCGGGGGGTGATATTTAACGCTGACCTCATCTATAATCTCCGCTGGAGACAACAGGGCCGTACGAACCCCAGCGCCTTCATCCAGCCAGAGGCTCTCCCGATCCAGATGATAGACCCTGAGCGTGAGCCCAAGAAGCACAATCAATAATATAGCCGCAACGATTTTCCGAGGTTGTTTCATGCTAATTTTCTCTTCCCAACATTCCCTTAACTCTACCGAATAATTGTTCCCTTAGATTCCGGGGAATATCAAGCGCTTTAATTGAAGTGACAGCTTCCTCCAGAGATAACGGCCCGGTTCGTTTGATTAATATAGCGGTCCGATTATTCGGGAGGGAGAAGGATGCCAGCTTCAGGTGAGCCTGGCTGAAGACTGATGGGGGAGCCTCTAAAAAAGACATTACTTTTTTTGAATATATACCTCTTCCAAATTCAGGGATATACACGAGGTAATCGGAGGTCAACCAGTTTAATCGAGGCTGGCCATCCCATCGTTCCAACCTTTTAATCTTCATACCGGCCCCGGGAAGATCTCTGGCCAGATGGAATTTTAGAGTTGATTGGTTGAAGTTTTCAACTGAAGTTGAAACTACGGCCAGACTACATTCTTCTTTTCGGACCCCCCAATCATCAAGTATCGTCTGAAGAATATCACTCATCCTCCAGTCTTCTGCGCGGGGAGGGTTGGGACAGAAGGCCACTGTCATTCGCCAATGACAAGCTGTATCCAGTGGCGCTCCCAGGGCGCGCGTAACCGGTGTACAGCCGGCGGGGATACCCCAGGTTATAACTGAAAATATATATATCCCCGCTCCAATATATAAAATCAAGAGGAACCCGGTAAATAATCTCCACAATCGTTTTACCGGACCCGGAAAGCGAGGAGAGATGGTTACATCATTAATCTCTACTAATAGGAGCGCGGAGAGGACCCCTGCTAACGGAAGCAGGGGGGCGGCAGTCATCCAGGCCAGGGCTCCTTTTCTCAAAGCAATACCTACGTACATAATAATAAATAATACTGCCAGCAGACGTGGATATGCCTGCTTCCTGATAATATTCACTACCAGACTAACCGCCAGCAGACCGGCAAAGAGATAAGAGACCGCACCGGGCATAGTCAGAGCGTACCACCAGAAAGAAGCGGGAACATTATTGAAGCCAACCCGGATCTTACTCCAGTGTCCGGCGGAGTGTTGGATAAGATTAAGAAATCGTGAATAATTTGACCCATACCAGGGGAGAATAATCACGATCGCGAGGATGACGCACGGCAATAATCCCTTCCATACAAACGGTTCCCGTGCCTTATCTAACATCCAGATTGGGAAATTTTTGATACCGGTTGGGAGTTTGGGTTCTGACTGGAAGAGGATAATATATAATCCAACTCCGAGAGACGGAAATGCAATGAAGTATAACAGATTAGGGTGGACCAATACTCCAAATCCGATCGACAGCCCCAGGAACCATGCTATCCTCTGTGAACGGCTATCGAGCAAAAGCAGCAGCAGCCACAAGATCAAAGCGGCACAGGCGGGAAGGATAGAATGGGGCCGGGCAATTTTTACCAGGTTGGAGATCGGAGGGTATGTCGCGACCAGCAATACTGCCAGCAATCCGACCTTCCCGTTCCCAGCCAGCTTTCCAATTCCATAGGTTGACAGAAGGAGGACCGCCAGGAAAAAGATATTTACCAGCAGGATAGAATCAGCGGAACGACCGAATATTAGAACCGATGGGACCGCTAGAAGTTGATACAGTGGTGGGCGAGGTCCAACAGCAAGATTATTTAATAATCGGGGAAGATCAGTTAACCCATGAATTTTCACCCCATCAATAAACTCAAGAGTTTTCTGGGAATAAGGATCTATGAGCGGCTGGGGGCGAGTATCCTGGACAATCCAGATGAAATTAATAGCGCAACAAGCAGTGATTAAAAGACTGAGCCAGATTAATTCGACTCTTACAATCCGGTTCATTAATTCATATATCCCAATGCCTGAAACTTCTTCCGCAATTCTTCAGTAATTTCAGTTTTTTTAATTATTATCTCCCCGGAGACATTCTTACGAACCCGATCGGCATCTACCTGCTCATCAATCGCCCTCTTCAGCCTTTTCGCTTCCCCCGGATAAGCACCAATTAAATCTATTTTCTCTCCCGGATCATCCTCAATCCGATAGAGTTCCGGTAATTTATCCTTACTGTCTTTGAATATTTTCAGGATCTCTTCTCGCAGATTAGGTTTGAAACGGTTATAAAAATCTGATCCCGTTAATTCGGCTTCACTCCCGCAGATTAATACCTCTTCTCCGGGGGGCGAAAGAACCTTTAATTCAGTCCCCGGATCACCCAGGAAGCTGACCCGGATATCCGTTCCATCGACAGAACTGTAATATTCATTACTGACATATTTCCATTTTCCGTCTGAGACAGTTCTTACATAGGCTCCGCCTGCTCCCTCTGAAAACATGTGGGGGCATTCATATAAATAAACCGGGGAAGAGGTACCGCGCGGGGCTGAAAAATATGATCTGCCCTGTAGAACCTCTCCCGGGGGGAGTTTCAGATCGAGGAGATCAGCCAGGGAAGGGAGGAGGTCAATAGCCTGGACCGGAGTTAGGACGCGCTCGGGCCGGGGGAACAATCCGGGGTTATAAAAAATCAGCGGAACCCGGGCAACTTCACCATAAATACATTTCGCTCCATGCTGCCATCTGCCATGCTCTCCGAAAGCTTCCCCATGATCAGAAGTAATAATCAATAATGTTTCATCTAAAATCCCCCGAATTTTAAGACCCTCAAATAAGATTCCCAGTTTATTGTCCATACTCCTTATCTCCGCGTCATATTTGTCGATAAGGGTTACCCGGTCTTTGCTGCTGATGCAGTTTATATAAGACTCCAGCGGTTTATAAGGAGCATGGGGATCAAGAAGATGGAGATAGGCAAATAGGCGTTCGGAGGGACGGAAGAAGGGTAGATCTTCTTCCGAGAGGATAAAGACATCGTCCACCCAGAATTCCCCTTGAGAATATTCATTAATCCGGCCGGCTCTTAACTCTATATCGGTCTTATTAGTGATTTGATTAGATTTTTCCGGAGAGAAGGATCTCCATAATAAAGTCCATTCATTATCACCTTTCAGGGCTCTGGTGGAGATATAACGTCTCGAGTCGCCTTCTCCTTCTTTTATCTCTACCCTGACTGCGTCGCGCAAATTACTGGTTTTTATAAAAGCTCCAAATATATATTTTTTCCCGTACTGCAGTTTAATTTGTTGGTTTAACTGGGAAAAATTTTGTAGGGAGTTTTCTTTCTTTTTTATATGCGCCGCGGATCGTCCTGAGTGGACTTCACTGGCGGAAAACCAATCACCTTGCCCATTCCATGCCTTAATCCCTTCTTCAAAACCATGATTATCCAGTAAATTATACCCGGTCAAAAATTTATTTATAGTCTCAACGTCCAGGGCCTCTATATTATGATAGCGGCCGGTAAAAACCTGGGCAACCGCGTCGAATATTCTATTGTCACTCATATACTCATAGATATTGAATCCCCGATCAAAACCCATATTCACACCGACATGAGGATTATTAATAAAACCAATAGTATAATAACCATTATCACGGAAGATCTCCGCCATGGTGATCAAATCATCGGGGAGCTTATCATCCTGACGGAGTACATTGTGAATCCCGGGGGTGGTGGAAGTCATGTATGAAGCCATTGATGGTTTGGTCCAACCGGCCTGAACAATAGCTTGATCAAATACAATGCCTTTTCGGGCGATAGCATCGATATTGGGGGTGGTATTACGAGGATATCCGTAAATACCGAGGTGATCGGCCCGAAGAGCATCGAGAATAATAAATATGACATTCTTAATCCGGGCCGCGGGCGCCCCGGATTCACCGAAGAGGGGTGAAGAAATCTGGAGCAGGCTTAGACAGATAGTAAGCCGACAAAACCAGGCCCCTAATCTTTTTATCTTTGGCTTTCTCAATTGATAACATTCCTGATCAGGTTTATCTGACTGTAATCTTTCAGTTCACTCCACGGTCCTGTAATCTGTAGCCGCGGTCGATGACCGCGGCCCCGGTCATCCGAGGTAACCGCCCGAGGCTACAGCACCGCCACTACCAGTTGGGCGGATTCACCGAATATTGACCAAGGAGTTCAACTTACGCTTCAAGACCCAGATAATTGGGTTTAGCAGGTTCTTCTTCATTGCCGGGGAGGCAGTCCCGATCATCCAGCAGTTCTTTGGACAGTCTTTTACTTTCTCCTTGACCCGGCTCGCACGCTCGCTGTTCCAGATCTCATCGAACGACTGCTGGTTAAGATTGCCCATACTATTCTCCGGCGCCGCCTCATCCAATCCGTTACAGGGGCGGATCTCTCCGAAAGGGTCAAGGAAGAACATATCCTCTCCCGCCCCGCAAGGGAGCAGCCGGGGATTGCCCCGGATGTAATTGATCAGACCATGATTGAAGTAGGCCCGGAACCAGTTCTTGGGTTTATTCGTCTTGAGTAATTCCCGGATCAGCTCTTCAAAACATTCAATCACCGCCTCTTTATCCCGGATAACATTATCGGTCTTATGAAAATAGTAGGAATTATGGAGCGCCGCGGTAGCAAATTCCACCTTCATCGCCTTCGCCAGTTGATAGAGCTCCAGCATATCCCGGGCATTCCGATCGGAGACGGTAATGCCGAACCCGATGTCCTTCAGCCCCATTTTCTGCAGTTCCAGCAGAGTCCTCAAACCGTGGTCGAAGCCGTCTTTTATTCCCCGGAGTTCATCATTGGCCGCCGGTAAGCCTTCGATACTGATCCTGATACCGATATTCCCGGCTTCTTTAACCAGACTGATTATCTTTTCAGTAAAATATCCGTTGGTGCTGATCACAATCCGCCGGGATCGCCGTTTTAATATCCGGACGATCTCTCCAATATCCTCCCGGAGGAAGGGCTCCCCGCCGGTAATATTGGCAAAATTCAGATCGGGGAGTTTCTCCAGGATCTCCGGCCGGAATTCTTCCGCCGGTGTGGTGGGTGATTGCCAGATATTACACATCACGCATTTACAGTTACACCTATAGGTTGTAATTATTGCCGCTTCCAATTTTTATTCCTTGGTTATAGCCAACATAACTTCCCTGGTCAGCTTTCCGCCTGACCGGGGAAACCCGGTTTGGAAATATTTCAAGACTCAAATATTCCAAACCTTTAAATCAGGATGATCTCACCGCCTTTAATCTATCTATCCAGGGCCATTTTATAAATCTTCATTAATCCCTGGTAATGCTTATCGAAGGTTAAATTCTCCTCCACAAATTGCCGGGCCTGCTTTCCCATCTTTGTTCTTAAACTACGGTCACGCAATAAAATTAATAATTTGGCATGCAGGTCATCAATATCACCGGGGTTATAGGTCAAGCCGGTTTCATAATCTTTCACCAGTTCCGGGATACCTCCTGTTCTGGAAGCGACAACAGGCTTGCCGAGTCCGAATGATTCTACGATTGTATAGGGATAGTTCTCATACCATTCTGAAGGAACTATTACAACCGAGCACTTGCGGATTTCTGTTTTTAACTCATTCCCCGATTTATAACCTAAAAACTTGATCCGGAGTTTCTTATCCGCATTAATCTTCTTTTCCAATTCGTCTTTCAGAGGCCCGTCGCCTATTATTTTGAGCTCGGCATCCAGACCCTTCATAGCCTCAATTAAAGTAAATAGACCCTTTAACGCCGATAGCCGCCCAAAGAAACATAAACTAACCGGATCGTCCCGAGGATTATATTCAGGCTCATATAGCCGGTCATCAAGAGAATTGGGCAGGGTGATAATAGTCCGATCAAATCCCATTGCCTTCATCTTTTCTTTCAGAAAGTAACTGGGAGAGATAAATATATCCACCAGATCATAGATATTCAATATCCGATGATGCAGATACATCTCCGCCATATTGATGAGACTCTTATAAAAAGAATCCTTGGTACATCTATTAACTATACACCTGTAGTAACGCCCCTTCCCGCATTCTTCACATATTTGTCCGCCTCTGACCAGAGTATAAACAGGACATACCATCTTATAGTCATGGAGAGTCATCACGATCGGAATATTCTTCTTCTTGACTGCGTGGATAATCGAGGGAGAGAGCTGGTGGTGGATATTGTGAAGATGGACGAGATCCGGTTTCTCTTGAGATATCAGATCAGTAATTTTCTTTTTAGCTTCAAACGAATATAATAACTTTGAAACATGCGAAATTTTTTCCCGTAATCCGAGGGGATTATTATATTCTACTCTGTCCACAAAGTATCGTGATTGAGGTGAAGGCAGATTTTTCTCATCATCCATCGAAAAAAAGGCTACTTCATGGCCGTGCTCTCTCAGGATCCGTGCTTCATCAAAAAACGCCCGCTCGCTTCCGCCTTTAATATAAAAATATTTATTGGCCAGTATGATTTTTAGTCTTTTATTCATTTTGTACGGGTATATATTATTCAATACAATATAACTGAGCACCTATTCACCTTAGCGATGAACCTCATCCGATCTCCGGTGAAATATATCGGGCGGGACAATAAGCAATACCAGACCAATTTCATATAAGGTGCCTATCATGAGCACGGCCAAGCCATAATTAATAGCTTCGGCCGCTTTGTAAAGGACAATAATATAGATAAATAAATTTCTCAGTGTAAAGCAGCGGGATAATTTCAAATATGCCAGCTTTAAGACATACCCGATTAAGAAGGCCTCCAGGACCACACCGGCAACTCGGCCGGTTATCATTCCCTCTCCTATTAAAGTCAGGGAAATTCCTCCTCCGGGAAAAGTCAGGGATAGTTTATCTTTTAACCAGAGGCCAAAATCAATCTGGTGGCCCGGTAATAACATCTTAATATTCATTATAAAGGGAGTCAGCCCCTGTTTCCCTATTAATTCAAGATTCTGAAGATAAAGCCCGATATTTCCCACATGCACGATTATCTCACTTATGAACCGACTGAAAAAGGTACGGCCCGGTGATCTTATCTGCAACATAATCACCGCCGCAAAAAGGAAGACTATAAAATAGATACCGGCTTTTTTATATGAGATATTCTGTTTTAGATAATGAACCAGCATTAGGAGGGTAATTATAAACCATAATATCGGGCGCCGGTTAAAGGGTAACGCAATCAAAACCAGACTGAATGCTAACAGCCAGTAGTCAATGATATCCAACTTTTTCCCGAAATACCACTTCGTACCGATATAAATCGGCACCACAGTATTGATTGATTTTCCCAGAAAGAGAAGATACCCCCGCCCAAAGATCATCTCCACCCGGGTCTTTTCAATAACCCCCCCGAAAAGTATCTTTAAGGCCCCTCCCAGATAAAATATCGCGGTAAAAGTCAAACCGATAATCAGGATAATCAGACAGGAACGCATAATAAAATTATATCCACTATCAGCGGCAGGACCAGCGGTCTCGGGAGTGGGCCCGGTAGAATGGAAGAATTTAAGCCGGGGGAAGTTATAGCCGATCAACCAGAATAGGAAAGCTAACAATATCAGGGATGCCAGTTGAGAAAACGCCGGGTGAGGCAGGCCCATAGCGTTCCGACGATAGAAACTCACCAGATAACCGCCGCCCATCCAGAGAAGATAATAGGCGGGGAAAAAGAGATCCGGGTCGAAAATAGTCTTCTTCCGATGAATACTTTTTCCCACCGTGGCCAGAATCGGCAGGACCACCAGCCAGGGCAGGAGACTGCTTTCATCCCCCAGAAAGAGAATGGCGACCAGAGATAGAATTATTAAGAACCAATCCATAAGAACATAGCGCCTTTTAGTTTTCAACGGACTTTACGATCTTTAACGTTCTTGTCTTTCAACGTCCTTTTTTTTAACGTTATAAGTTAGCGCCTCCGGCGCTAACTTATAAGTATCCCAGTCCCTTCAATTGTTCTATGATTTTTTCGTCATCTATTTCTTCTTCGGTAATCTCCAGAGAGCGGTGCCGGCACCGGCCATACCAGTTCTTCAGATATATCTTCAATTCTCTCATTTTCGGTCCGCCCCGCCATGCCCGGTTCGTCATCTCCCCGGGGTCCTTCTCGAGATCGTAGAATCCGGTCTTGCAGAAAGAATAAAGATGGAGCAACAGCCTCCGCCACTTACGGTGCCGGATCAGATTTCCGATCCTTTTTAGTTTCTCCCTCCAGGGCATTAAATGATAAAAGGAAGTGATCAGCTTTTGCCGGGAATGGATACAGGCCATAAATGGAAGCCCCTCACAGATTACCCGGCGTCCTTCCGGTTCCTTCCATTCCAGACTGCTCCGGAACGAGACTCCGTCTATATCCCGGGGGATATCAAAGCCAAAAATGTCCAGCAGAGTCGGATAAATATCCATTAAACTGATAGAATTGCTCACTTCTCCCCCCCTTCTCCCCACGCCCCGCAGGATCAACGGGATCCGGACCAGTTCCTGATAAAGGCTGAGGCCATGTCCGAAAAAGCCGTGTTCGAAAAAACCCTGTCCATGATCCGCGGTCAGGATGAATAAATATTCTCCTCCTGAGCTTTTCTCTACCACATTAAAAAAATCACCCACCCACCGGTCGATATACTTTATTCCAGCGTCATAGCACGCTTTCAGATACTCGACCTCCGTCCGGCTTAATAGGCTCCGATGGAGATTCACCTTTCTCAGCACATTTCTCATCGACTCGTCGGAGAGATTCATCTCTTCAGTCAAACGCCGGATCTCCTCTTTTCCCCGCGGAATCTCGCCGGGCCAGAACTCCCGGACCAGTTCTTCGGGGGCACAATACGGTTCGTGGACATAACTGCCAATATGGATCAGAAAGAACAAATCCCTATCTTCCGGCGCGGCCACTATTTCCTTTAATCTGTCACTATCCCGGTCGATATCGAAATAGACCCGATTCTGGAAATGGCTGCCAAAGCGCTTCTCATCGAGCAGGGTATAAAAGTTGCTGTATAGAAAAGTTTTATAGCCTGCCGCCGCCAGTGACTCCGGAAGTGTCCTTACTTTCCCGGCAAGACCGTGGCGGTGGTGGGAGACTCCATGAACCGATGGGTAAAGACCGGTAATCAGGGAATAATAGGATGGATTGGTCCAGTTGGCCGGAGTATAGCAGTTTTTAAAAAGCACACCGGCGGCAGCCATAGTATCTATCTCAGGCGAAGTATCCCGCTCATACCCGTAGCATCCCAGACTGTCCGCCCGGAGCGCGTCGATGGAAACAATAATTATCTTCATAAGTTATCGCCTGCGGCGCTAACTTAGTGGAAGTACACTGAAATTAGCACCATCTTGCTGCATTTATATTTTATTGATTGATAAGACCCATTTTTGAATCTATTTTTATTAGCTGCTTTTCTATGGCTTTTTTAGTCTTTACGAACTTAACCGGTCTTTAACGATCTTCAACGTTTTTATATTTCAACGTCAGTTATCTTTAGCGTTTAACCGCAATCTCCGGTTCAGAAAATACCCCAGGCCCAGGGCAGCAGCCAGATAGCTTAAGGTTGTCGCCAGGGCGATTCCGGCAACCCCGAACCGGCCCATCAGGATATAATTCAACATTATCCCCAGTCCGGTTAAGCCAAAAGCATATATCATGAGAAAATGGGTATTTTTCAGGACCAGGTGAGCCTGAAAATATATCCGGGCTATGACATACGGAACCAGGCCCAGCAGGTAATAGAACCAGACCCGCTGAACCTCGACCACCTGGCCGGGCTGGAAGGCGCCTCTTCCGTAGGCAAGTCGGGTAATCGGACGGTAGAAAATCAATAAAAAGATAGTGATCAGCACCGCGGCCAATCCCACCATCTTAACCGCGCGGCGGACATCCTGCCGCATGGTCGAGCGCGGTGATTCATATAACCGGGAAGACCAATGCGAAAGAGTGGTGGCCATCAGACCGGAACAGATGAAGGTGATCGGAATGATGTAGAGCCGATCAGCGTAATAAAGAATAGAGACATTCCCCTCCCCCAGCCAGCTCGCCATCGCCCGATCAATAATCGGCTTACTCCAGATCGCAATCATGGCCACAGTCTGATAAGAAGCTTTGCTGAAAAAATCCCGGAGGACCGGGCTGAGAGAAAAGGAAAAGCGGAGCCGGATCAATTTGAGTTTCTTGATTACCCCCAGCAGAATAATCATACGGACGGCTTCCCCCGCTACATACCCGAGAGCGATAGCATGCACCCCGATAACAGACCGAAAAGCGAAGATGATTCCCAGGTTTACCATCGCCCGGAAGGCGGGTGAGACGGCGGGATAAGCAAACTTTTTGTAGGCGTTCAGAGTCCCGCTCAGGATCCCGGTCCAGACCAGGAGGATGATCAGAGGGGTGGTCTCGACCAGGAGATTACGGGCCAGGATCAAGGTCGGCTGATCAAAACGGGTTATCAGGGAAAGGACCGGTTCTGTTATCAGGATGAGCAGTCCGGAGAGAATAAATAGCCCCACACCGCTGATAACCATCACCCCGCCGATGAAGCGGCCGACATCCCGGCCCTCCTTTCGCGCTTCCGCGATATAAGGAACGATGACATATTCGACCACCGGCGCGAAAATGTTGGCCAGAAAGAGAACCACCCCGTAGGAAAAAAAGAAGGCATCGGTCCGGGAGTCACTCCCAAACCAGGCGGCGATAAAGAAGGGGACCATAAAACCGGCCGCCCGACCCAGCGTCGCCCAGCCGGTGGTTGTGATCGTATCCCGGACCAGGGGCCGGCTGCGGAGCCGATCCCATAACATTCCCATCGGTGATTTCACTACTTCAGATATTCCCGGCCGGTAATTATCATGGTCATCAAAGCGAACCCGATTACCGCGGCGATCAGAACGATCAGGGGACGGTTCGGCTTGATCGGCGTATCAACCGGAATAGCCGGAGAGACTATCCGGGTCATAAATGAGAGTCCCAGCCGGCTCTGAAGATCGGCAATCTCCATATCGGCATCGGCTATATGCTTTCTCCCCTCTCCGATCCGCATATCCATCTCTGCTTTAAATTGAGTCAGCGTGGAAATATTTATCTTCTCCCTTAAAGCCGAGTCCTGAAGATAGAGCATATCCACCGCGGTGGAACCGGAAGAGTCAAGTTCTCCTAATTCCCGGCTGAACTCATCGACGCTGACTTCTCCTTTTTCAATATACTTCTGAGAGAGATCCCGGTATCTGGTCTGGGCGGCAATGATCTTACCGATCGCCGAGATCTTATCATGATTGGATTGGATTCTCTTCTCCAACCCATCCTGATAAGGACGATACCTCTCTTCGTGCCGCTTAATAATAATCCCGGCCAGAGCATTCAGAACGTCAACCGCTTCCCGGGGTGATCTTCCTTCGTAGACAACCTCCATAATGGGCAGGAATTTATTAGCTTCAATATAAGTAATTACCTCCAAACGTTTCTGGAGTTTTTTCGGCCTTAATCCCAGATCCAACCGGCGGTTAATCTCTGATAGGATCCCGATGCCGGAGATTACATTCGCGGCAGCCGTCGGTTCTTCAAGCAACTGCATCTCCCGTGTCGACGCCCGGGGAGAGAGATAGATCCGGCCCACTTCCAGAATCAATGACGATTGATAGGCCCGGGGGACAAGGAAACTGATAGCCCCCCCCAGGACAGCGCAGATCAGGGTGCCGCTGACAATCAACTTCTTCTTCCTGGCAATCAACTTTAACAACAATCTCATATCGATCTCTTCCGTCATTGCGTAACCTCCATGTATATTTCATTGTAAACCGCCAGCGTCTCTTCGGCGATCCGGTCCCAATCGTAATTACAGCGAAGGATCTCCTGCTGGCTTTCTTCTTCCGTACTGGAGATGCCTTCACTGAATAGTTCAACGAGCTTTTTGCTCAATTTACCCACGTTACCCGCCGGAAAGTACCTGCTTTTCGGCAGGGGGACCTCCTGATTGGGGTGGATATTACTGACCAGTACCGGGAGCCGATAACTCATCGCCTCCAGGAGAGCAAGGGGCAGTCCTTCGTGATAGGAGGGTAAGACAAAGAGGCCGGCATTAGAGAAGAGTTCCCCCAAAGGAGAGCCGGAGAGATAGCCGGGGAGAACAATCCTCTCATCCCGGGAGGCCGCTGCTCTAATGGCTCGACTGGTATCATTGTCATGGTCGGCGCCACCGGCCAGGACCAGTTTAAATCCCGGATTATCTAATAACTGGTAAGCGGCGATCAGATCGAGCAACCCCTTCTCGGGAACAAACCGACAGGCGGAGAGGATATATTTCTCTGGCCGGAGGCCAAGTCGAGCCAGAATTTTTCCGGGAGGGACCTGCTCCGGAATAACAACACCATTCGGTATTAATCGGAGGTCTCGTCGGCCATACTTCTTCTCCAGCATCTCTTTGATCCCGGATGAGATAACTATAATACGATCGGCGAATCGGGTGCCTATCGACTCACCCAGGATAAGTACCCACCGGGCGCGCTTCCCCCATTTCTGGCGGCGATAATCCGGGCCATGATTGGTTACCACCACCTTCAGTCCAAATATCCTGGCCAGGGGGGAGAGAATAGATGGGCCGACGGCATGAAGATGGAGTATGTCGGGACGGAGGAAGAAAGCCACAATCACACCATAGAAAGTATGAAGAATTGCCTCCAGATGTTTATCCCGGATCGCCCAGAGATGTATAAACTTGACATTTCTCCATTCGGGGAATCGGCGCTCGGGAGGGATATATGGGGAACGCGTGAATACGGTAACATCACATCCCATCTGTACCAATCTGGGGTAGAGTTGCTCACAATGACTTTCTACTCCGCCCGGAACTCCAGGAAAACCCCGTAGCCCGAGTACAAATATTTTCATTCTATCACGAAACATTATCTTTAAGAACCCGGACCATTATTATATTCAGTTGAGGTTTTATTATTTGGTACATACTTATAGCAAACTGCCAATCTTGCAACATAATTTTTCTAGGAATAAATTTGGGTCAGTCATCACGATTTTAATCTGACGGATCATTGTGGAGGCGGGATCAAAATCAAATCAAGAATATTGAGACCACTCTTTCTTGACAGATTCCTGAATAGAATATTTTTTATTGCCTGAGGATGAGGAAATGAATAAACCGTATAGTATTCATGAGACCTGAACTCCTTTCCCCCGCAACTTACCGGCCAACTGCGATAGATGGGTACCTGCTGGTGTTTCGTACGCCAGATCGGGGAGTATTCCCACCAGACCTCAGCGGTATGAACCCCCATGGTGATCGGAAGAATCAACTCTCCGCTGTCGTTTGAATTCACAACAATCTCTCCCAGCGGGACTCCCTGAAGAAGAGAACCACTGGTATGCCCGCAGGAGACCAGACCTAACCCCCCGGCTTTTTCTCCGGGGGGAAGATCAATGGAGAGCTCCGCCCCCGGACCGAGGAAAGTTCCTTTTCCCAGGGATAGGGCCCCATCGCCAAAATACTTTTTTACCAATTCTTTCCGGGCGGTCCCGGAGATCCAGGCGGGGAGCAGTTTGAAGGAAGTAAGCTCCAGGTATTCCCGCCCCCCGTGCTTCAACTTCCTCCCGGTATCTTTTTCAGCAAAGGAAATCTCAAGGTCAATGGACCCGGGATATATTACCCGGGGAATATCCCAGGAAAAAATCTGTCCGGACACTTCTCCGGGTAAAAGTCGCGGGATAATCTCCCCCTCCCGGGAGACCCGGCGGGGATAACCGCTGGAAGTCAATGATACTACCGGTATAAAATCCCCGGGACTGGAAAATAGACTCTCAAGAAATAGCGTAAGAATAAGCTTCTCCCCGGTCTTTAATTCCTCCTGATTAATATTATACCCCCTGAGAATATACCGATCTCCAAAGACAGCCTTGAGTGGAATCTCCGGGGTCAACTTATTCAGGCTCAATACCGCTGCCTGCCGGCTTTCAAGGTCCTTCTCCTCCCCGTAGATGCGCGCCAGAGTCGCCCAGGCTGCCCGATGGGACGGGAGAACTCTTACGGCTTTCTCAAATAGAGAGAGAGCGGCCGACCTTCTTCCCATCTTCTCATAAGCCCGACCAGCCTGGTAAATAGCATCCGCGTGCGCGGGATCACGGGAAACAGCTTCTCCCAAAAAGACTGAAGCCTCGTCAACTTCTCCCATCTCCAGGAGTGATCTCCCCAGCCAGTAATTAACCTCGACGGACTCAGGATTAATCTCGATAAGTCTTCTGGCCGCGGAAACAGCGGCGGACCAATTATCCAATGTCGCCAGGTTTGAGATTATCCTCAGGGACTCTTCCCGGTCAGAGAGGGAAGATGGCAACGCTGCCTGAAATAATCGGTCAGCCTCTTTATCCAGGCCCAGTCCGGCATATTTTCGGCCCAGAAGGGAGAGATTACCCGGCGGGCACCCCATTAATTCCTCCATCCGGTAAGGGCGATGCCAGGCGGCCATCGCCGCCGAACAGCGGACGGATCGATCGTCATCCGTTCCCCACTCGGCCAGACTGGCGTAATACACATAGGAAAAATAATCATACACCCGCCCGGGTATGTTATACCCCGGACCATCAATCAGAGGGGGAATATAAAGGAGATAACTGATTGAGAGAATTACAATAAGTATGACAAGGACTATCGCAAAATAAAAAGTTTTCTTTACCTTCATGAGGATAGAATGGGCGGGTTAAGGGAACTGAAGTTAAAGGTTCTCAGATATACTTCACTGAACAGCGAATTTAGGTTACAATCTGCCTGCTATGCGGATTCAATGCTTGCGCACTCTTATTGTTCCGCTCCGCCCCGCTCCGCCCCGAAGCATTTATCGGGGAAATTTTATCGGAGAAGGAAAAATAAGATCACCACGATTCCACATACAGCGGGCTGGACGTAATCGGAATCATGACCTGACCATTATCGCGCCCGTCGGAATCCCCGGATCCGCTGTCGGTAATATGATGTTCCGACCCGTCTATCGTAACCGACCGGATTCTTTCATGCGGAAAGCTCAAGTATCCGGAAGTATCCTCGTCGGCCCAGATCATCTGTTTGCTCTTTCCGGTCAGGCGGGAAATAAACTCATAACCCTCCAGATTCGCGGCTCCGGTTTCAACTGCATCGCTATACACGTACCCACTAATCTCGGATATCATGGTCTGATAAGAGAGATAGGCCGGTTTGGCGGAGAGGTCTTCTTCCCTCAGCAATCCGCCCTGAAAAGCCCACGCTTTATCGGAAGCCAGGGGATACCAGAGAACGGCCTCCAGGCCGGCGGAGAGACCCCGCGCGTAGACCATGGGAAGATAACGGGCCTGGAGATCGAGATAATACTCTTCTTCATAACCCCAGATACCGACCTCGGTACAGATCATGGGTTTGTTGTACCCATATCGGGCAAGCAGGGCTTTGAGATAATCGGTCTTGCCAATGATATTTCCCCAGGTATCCCGGGCAAAGTAGTAGTAATGGAAGTTCATGATATCGAAATAATCCCCACCCCCATTTTCCAGGACCTTATCAATGAAATCCCGCTTAAAGATACCGCCCTTCCCGGCCGCGATAAATGCTTTACGGGTTTTACTATCCGTATCTTCTACAAATGAATCGTAGGCCAGGCCTCCCATCACCACACGGGCAGCCGGGTCGGCCGCCTTGACCGCCGGGTAAATCGCTTTCAGCATCAGGGCGTATTCTGTGCCGGAATCCCCCCAGCTGGTCGCGCCGCCGGGGCCTAGGTTCGGCATGGTTCCATCCGGCTCGTTGAAGAATTCCCAGTATTTTATTTTATAGGGAGGCCGGCTATAGCGTCTCACGACCGCGCCGACAAATTGAGCGAAGTCATCCCGGGCCTCGCCATTAAAAGGACCGGTACGGGTCTTCCCCGCCCAGGAGGGTATAGAAGAGATAGTAACAATCGGACTGAAGCCCCTTTCCGCGTAATCAGCCAGAATTTGGTCATGCTCCTCCCAGAGGTAATTATCCGCGGTGGTATTAACCGGCTCAATATCAGCCCAGCTGAGATGGTTCATCCGGGTCGACCCGGCACCGGCCTCGACTAACTTGTCCAGGTGTTCCGTGTCGCGATGGTAGATCATCACCTCTATCCCCAATTCCGGCAATTCGGGTAAGAGCCAATGAGATGGTGAAGTAACGGAGAAATCTTCCACGCCCCCGTAATAGAACCGGGAGATCCCTTCAACGGCCCATGACCCCGTGGCCGACCGAAATACGGATATCCGATCTGAGCCGGCGCCGCCCATACTGAAAGGCTGGGGATAATCATTGGGACCGCCGAAATACCGCCGGGTAATCCCCCGGACCGCCCAGAGGCCGATACTGCTCCTGAATATACCGTAATCAAGACGTCCGTCACCGTTATAATCGGCCGGAACGGGAAGGTCGGAAGAATTGCCGAAGTAGAATCGAGAGAGAGATCGGATCGCCCAGAGGCCTTTCTCTCCCCGGAATATGGCGGGAAGGACCCGACCCTCTCCGCTATAATCCCCGGGAATCGGGTAATCCCCGGAACCCCCGAAATAAAACCTGGTGAAGTCTCTGATCGCCCAGAGTCCGTCCACGGGGCGGTAGATACCAACTTCGTCGGTCCCGTTACCGTTAAAATCACCGGTTACCGGACTGTCAGCCGCTCCACCGAAATAGAAGGCGGTACTCCCCCGAATCGCCCATAACCCGCTGGATGGACGGAAGACCGCCGGCGAGAAGATCCCATCCCCGTTGAAATCGCCGGGGACCGGGAAATCACCTGCCACTCCGAAATAGAGCCTGGTTACTGACCGGACCGCCCATAAACCGGTGGAAGGGCGGAAAATAGCCGGATCTTCCAGACCGTCGCCGTTAAAATCACCAGCCGGGAGATATGTCAGGCAAGTAAATATCATTAAAAGGCAGATTGCGAATATTGTCTTCATAATAACTGTATCTTACTGAATAGCCTTTTCGAGCAGGGTCTTGGGCATTAGATGAGGAAAACTCACGATAAATATGCTATCGCAACTTTTTCGTAAAGGAAAGTTAAATAGTTATTCTAATATATCTAATTACAACCTGAATTTCCAAGAGAGTAAGGAAGAAAATCAAAAAGAAAATCAAAATGTTTCTTGACATAATATAGGTGTAAGTGTTATATTGCTATACTTAGGAAATTTGTTTATGAATTGAGTTGCTGGGTTCTTGGGTTCTTGGGTTCTTGGGTTCTTGGGTTCTATATATAAGTTCATTATAAGTATGATCTGTATTTTATAACTGAACCCTAATTTAAGTGATTTTATAGTGTGAACCGCACCGATCGCTCAACTTAGGTAAACAGTTTTGCCCCGGGCAAAACTAACGCAAGGAGGAGTGAGATGAAAAAGTTGTCTCTGGTATTAATGTTAATAGGGGTCAGCGGACTTATCTTTCTGGTCCAGCCGGCGCCGGCCCAATGGACGCAGAACGTAGATCAACTCTATAATTCCAACCAGAATTCCCAGGTCGGGATCGGGACCACAACCCCAATCTCCCGGCTCCACGTGGAAGGGAAGGCTGGAGCCAATCTCTTCAAGGTCCGCAATTACCTCGGGCAGACCCAGGTGACTGTCAGTAATAACGGCTTTATGGGTCTCGGGACCTGGGATCCGCAGTACGCGCTGGATGTTTATGAGGGAGATATTGCCCTCAGCAATAACTACGATATTCTGTTTGAGGACTCAGCCGGGAACTACGCTAGCGGGCTAAGGATGACAACCTCTGATAGTCTGTATCTGGTGAATAACTCGGATGGAAACATAATCTTTGGCAGCAGCGAATCCCCTGGAGGTGCCCTTGTACGGATGGTTATCGCTGATGATGGTGGTATTTTTATGTACAGCCTGACCACCAACGGCCCGGTTTATTCGAACGGGTTTGAACTCACCAACACGAATCCTTCCTCGCGAGAATACAAAAGCAACATCCACCCCATTGATCTGCGGGCGGAGAGGTTGCTGAAACTGAAGCCGGCGGCATTTACCTGGAAGAACAATGGAGAGAAAGATATTGGTTACATAGCGGAAGAGGTCAGAGAGGTACTGCCGGAACTCTACAAGAACGACGGAAAGACCAAGGGGTATGATGAGGCAAAGCTCTCCTTTTATATAATCGAGGTCTTAAAGAAACAGGAGGATCGGATTACCGGACTCGAATCCGAGATCAAGACGCTGAAAGCGGAACTTGAGACCGGAATATAATTTTCAACCGGTTAATATCCCCGGTGGAATCTCAGGGGGTATCCGCTGAGGTGTCCCCGGGATGAAGAAAGGGCCGGCGCTTCTCCCCGGTCAACCGGGATGGAGCGCCGGCCCTTTGCGTTAAGGCCGCTTATTTTTTTGGATTTTTTTTAAAAAAAGATCCTTGACAGACTAACCGTGACAATCATATATTATATTACCTATTTGTACATCATTTAATTTCAAGAGGCACGAGATGTCAAGAGGGCAATCAAATGCGGTTCGTGCCTATCAACTCTTTGTTTTGCCACGGGCAAAACAAAAGAAAGGAGGTACGGGATGAAGAAGTTGTCTCTAGTATTGATGTTAATCGGGATCAGCGGATTTGTCTTTTTAGGCCAGGCGGACGCCGCCCCATGGACGCAGAATGGTGACCTGCTCTATAATACTACCCAGACTTCCCAGGTCGGAATCGGAACCACCAGTCCCATCTCCCGGCTCCACGTGGAAGGAAACTACGGCGCCAATCTCTTCAAGGTCCGCAACTACCTCGGGCAGACCGAGCTGACTCTCAGTAACAACGGATATCTGGGACTCGGGACCTGGGATCCTCAGTTCAGGCTGGACATAGTCGACGGCGACATCGGGATCGATATGGATGGACATATCTACTTTGAAAATGAAGATAGCCTGTATGTCGGTGGAATATGGATGGACACATCCAATAACCTGGTAATAAACAATACGTATGGAGCAATCGGATTTTCCATACTTGCTCAAACGACGTTCGCGGTTCAGACCGACTTTACAATCTGGAACAAGGCCCTGGATGATGCCCCGACCGACGGGACCGTCTACTGCAAGGATGGCGTCCTGACCCGGACCAACCCCTCTTCCCGCGATTATAAGACTGACATTAAACCGCTCGACCTTCAGGCTGAGAGAGTTCTCCGGCTGGAGCCTAAGTCTTTTAACTGGAAAAACGGCCACAAAGACTTTGGTTATATCGCGGAAGAAGTCCGAGAGGCTGTGCCGGAACTCTATCTGGATGACGGCCGCACCAAAGGATACGCTGAAGCCAAACTCTCCTTCTACATCATCGAGGTATTAAAAGATCAGCAGGCTGAGATCGCCGGACTCAAAACCGAGATCAATACGCTGAAAGCGCGGCTTGAGACCGTGAAGTAGTATTAACCCGGCGGGATCTCAGACGACAGACGCTGAAGAGCCCCCGGTATGAGTTAAGGGCCGGCACTCCACCCCGGTTTAGTGAGGTGGAGTGCCGGATTTTTTTGTTGATTGCAGATCCGGATATAAATATAACTGTGATCTTATTCTAATTCTTGTAGATTAATATTTTCCGGATATAAACTAATGTGATCGATGAAGATACAATCGAGGTCTCGATTATTATCCCGGTCGGGCGGGATAATATCAGCCGCTGCCTTGATTCCCTGGAGAACCAGTCGATTGACCGGAAGCGATATGAGATTATCCTGATCTCCAACCGGCCGTTGACCGTTCGGATTGAGGGGAATCTGACCTGCCTCACCATCTCCGCCACCGATCCCGCCTCGAAACGGAATGCCGGCGCTGCCGCCGCCCGGGGTAAGCTCCTGGCCTTCATCGACGATGACGCCTGGGCCCGGGAAGACTGGCTGGAGAACGCTCTTGATTTCATGGATAATCACCCGGAAGCCGGAGGCGTAGGAGGCCCCCGCCTCCTTCCCCCTGATTCCGACTTCAGGGAGAAGGCCAGCGATGTCATAGCTCACTCGAAGTTCTTCGGGAACGGTCATGTAAACTGGCCGGAGATGGAACTCCGGGACAAGATCCCGCACGGTATTATCAATACCTGCAACTGCTTTATCCAGAAGGCTGTCTTCAAATCGGTGGGGGGATTCAACGAAACCCTGGCCCTGGGCGGGGAGGATACCGAGTTCTTCTTCCGCGCCTCCCACCGGGCCAACCACCCCTTCGCCTATACCTGGAAACTGGTCGTCTATCACCCGCCCCGGCGGATCGGCTGGGGGCTCTTCCGGCAGCGGTACATCAACCGGATCCAGAACGGGAGGATGCTCTGGGTACACCCTTCGATCTATCTCTCCCGGACCACCTTCAGTGTCGGCGTCTTCGGGATAACCGCATTTCTGATCGCCTCGGCGATCTGGCCGATCGTCTTTCCGATCGGGCTGGGGGTGTATTTCCTCCTGGCATTAACCGAGACCGTCCCCTACGCCTTTTACGACTGGCGCTTTTTATTCGTCCTCCCTCCGATATTTTTCATCCATCACTCGGTTTATTACTTTGCCATCATGAAAGGGTTTTTCTCCATCATCTATGATTACGATGGGATCCGAAAACTCAGGGAGAGTACCAAACGGACATAGCCCACGCACTAATCAGGCAACTAAATAGAACTACGAATTTCGCGAATTACACGAATTTCACTTTAAAATATGCCTGCGATATCAGTTAAATACTTGCATAATTCTATTTTTCCGCCCCGTGCCGATGTACTATCGGGTGAGGAAAAATAAGATGGATATTTCCGTAGTTGTACCCACCCGTGGCCGGGAAAGCTCTCTGAACTCTACTCTCCGCGCTCTGGAGCGGCAGTCACTTGACCATTCCCAATTTGAGGTTATTGTTGTCGATAACTCGCCCCGGGGCGACGGCCGGGAGCGGATTGAGAACTTTTCAACCAAATCGGGATTTAATATCAGATACTTCAATGAGCCGGTTCCCGGAAAATCACGGGCGATGAAGAGAGGAATCCGGGAAGCCCGGGGAGAGTTTATCGCGGCGACCGATGACGACTGTATTCCCCGGGAGGACTGGTTGGAAATCGTTCTGAATGATTTTCGGGCGGAACCGGAAGATGTCTACTCTATCGTCGGAAAGGTGCTGCCTTTTGACGGAGAGACGGAGATGTATACGGCCGTCGGTGAAGAGCGCGGACGCCGGATCACATATCAAAGCTGGCCCGCCCGGGCTCGGGTCGGGACAATTGGAAACGGGAGTAACGCAGTTTACCGCCGCCGGGCGTTTGAGGAATTCGGAGATTTTCTTTTCTTCCTCGGTCCCGGTTCCCCTTTTCATTCGGGAGAAGAGGCTGAGTTCTTCTACCGTCTGCTCAAGGGCGGAAAGAAGATTGTCTTCCTCCCCGACTCAGTAGTCTTCCATGATCCTTTCCGCCCCATAAGCGAGAATCACCTCCGGGAGCAGGAGACCCACCATGCCCTGGGGGCGATGTACGCCCATCATATCGGACGGGGCGATCTCTTCCTGACTTTCCTGCTCCCGGTCCGGTTGGTCGGCATCAGTCTACTCTCAATATTACTGCATCTGCGGCGATTGATTCTTCCCTCCTCAAAGTTCCATTTCAGCTTCCGGCCAGCTTGTATCAGGAGCTTTTTTCTCGGCTTCGTGAGGTACTTTAAAAAACAGAATGATTGTAGGCAGAATGATTAGGGTCAGAATGATTACCCTCGACCTCGGCCCCTTTTTAGGGCAGAATGATTAAAGGCAGAATGATTTAATGGAGAATTGATTAAGAGACAGGAGGAAGGGGATGCCAATTCGATGTCATTATCAATTAAATCCGATTTCTCAGGAAGAGTTCTATGAAGTTGATTACAGGATAATGGAGCTTGTATTTGCTATCCATAATGAATTTGGACGGCTATACAATGAAAAAATATATCAGGTTGAATTGGCTGATCGTTGTATCAAGATTGGGCTTGGTTCTGTCTTAACAGAAGTACCGGTTGAGGTGTCATTCCAAGATTTCTCAAAAATGTACTATCTCGACCTAGTCATTAATGACTCTTTGATCTATGAACTGAAAACAGTTATCGCGATTACCGGTGATCATCAGAAACAGTTGATTAATTATCTGCTTCTGACGGGTTTGAATTATGGAAAAATTATTAATTTCAAGACCAGATCGGTAAAACATCGATTTGTATCAACGACACTGACTCCTGAAAGTCGCTTTGATTATGAAATTGATGACAGTAATTGGGAGAGTCTTGATGAAGATAGTATCTGGCTGAAAGAGCTAATAAGTAAACTTATTTTGGAATGGGGGGCTTTCCTGGACTTACAGTTATTTTGGGACGCCATTATTTATTTCCGGGGAGGAGAAGGTAAAGTGGTCCGGAACATAGAGATAAAAAACGATTCAATCGTTCTTGGGAAGCAGAGAGTGCATCTCTTAAACGATAAAACCTCTTTTATTATATCAGCTATTACCGGTCAGGTAAGTCATTATGAATCAAATCTAAGAAAATTTATTCAGCATACATCATTGCAAGCAATTCAATGGATAAACATGGGACATCACTGGATTCTGTTTAAAACAATAAAAGCAGAATGATTAAGGGCAAAGGTAGAAGATAATTATTCTGCCCGCAATTATTCTGCCTTAAAAGGGGCCGAGGTAGGTGGTAATAATTCTGCCCTTAATTATTCTGCCTTAAAAAGGGGCCGAGGTAGAGGGATAATTATACTGTCTATCAAATAAGTCGCGGAGCTTAGTCCTACAGTCATGGATATAACAAAAAGAATAGATCTGAACCTGGGATATTCCTGCAACCTGAACTGCCGGTTCTGCTATTATCAGCGATCCATGGCCTCGACAGAGCGCGGGGTCCGGAGGGATCTGACCACCGGAGAGGCGAAAAGATGGCTCCGGTTTTTCCGGAAGAAGGGGCTGGAGGAAGTCGATCTGACCGGAGGCGAACCGACGATCCGGGACGATATCTTCGAACTGATTGAGTACGCGCGAGGAATCGGATATCGGACGGTCTGTCTCATCACCAACGGGATCCGTCTGGCCGATGGAGACTTTACCCGCCGTCTGGGGGAGAGCGGCCTGAACGATATCCTCTTCTCCCTTCACGGTCCCGATAGCTCAGTCCATGACAATTTAACCCGGACCCCGGGGAGTTTCGACAAAATTATCCGGGCGATGGAGAACACGGCCGAGCTACCCATCCGGCGGCGCAGCAACACTGTGGTAAACGGAATAAACTATACCCGCTTGGATGAGATGGCCGGGTTACTACTTGAACTTGGCATGGAAAGGATCAACTTCATCCTCTTCAATCCGGTTGTGGAGGCACAGGCGGCGGACGACACTATCAACCTCCGCTACCGGGACGCGGCGCCCTATATCCAGCGGGTTATCCGGCAATACGACCGGTCATTTGAGAAGATCACCGTCCGCTATATCCCCTTCTGCCTGATGGAGGGTTATGAAAAATATATAGTCAACTGCCCCCAGGTCCAGTACGATCCGGACGAATGGGATTATTTATGGAGATCGTATTTCCGGCGCAGTCTCCCGATCTGGCTGGCTGCTCTGGCCGGGGGGTTCCTTCTCCATCCGGGTCGACGGCACCTTCTCAGTTTGGACTTTCAGGCAGCTTGCCGGGAATCCATCATGTGGAGTATCATCGCCGTTAATAAAATCAAGGGTCGGCAATGCCGGAGATGCCGCTACTACCGTATCTGTGATGGTCTCTGGCGCGAGTACGCCGCCAGGTTCGGATTCGAAGAACTGATCCCGGTGGCGGGGAGAAAGATATCCGACCCGACTATTATTTTTTCTGCGAAAAAATAATAATGCGCAAACATTCACCTAATATTACAGGTGTATTTAAAACTTATGGTAAACTGAGTTGAATCCTTTTGTAGTTTTATTTATTAATCCTAACGAAGTGAAGGCGAGATCCGATAATGGTTAAATTGAGAAAAGACTGGGATGTCATCGTGATCGGAGCGGGGCCGGCCGGATCGAATGCGGCTTATCACTTAGCCCTCGAAGGCCGGGCGGTTCTTCTGTTGGAGAAAGAATCCGCTCCCGGTCTCAAAAAAGCCTGCGGAGGACTGGCTCTGACCGACCTTAAACATGCTCTTTCCCTGCCGGCGGCTATCTGCGAAAAAGAGGTCAGTCGGATGGTCTACTCAATCCGGGGGAAGGAGAAGGTCTGGTCATCATCGAAACCGGCCTGCCTGTCTTTCCGGCGGAGGGAATTCGATCTCTTCCTGGCCCGGCGCGCGGCAGAGGCGGGAGCAAAGCTTTTAGTCAATACCAGAGTACTCCGTTCCCGGGCCACGGAGGCTCACATCCGGGATCTGGAAACCGGAGTGGAGACGGAACTCGGAGCCAAAATTATCATCTATGCCGATGGAACCCCCACCCTGGCCTGGAAAGACCGCGGGATCGGTTTTTCTCCTGAATCACCTTTCACCAGGTCGCTGGTCTATGAAGTTGCCGCGAAAGACAATCAAATCGATACAGTCTACTACTCCCTTTATCCGGACGATCTTCCATTCGGTTGCTTCTGGATCTTCCCCAAGCGGGATCTCATCAATGTAGGAATAGCGCGGGTGAATAACAGCCCCGGCGAACGCTTGCGGATCGCGCTGGACCGGTTCTGCCGGGAACATCCCCTCTTAGCCGATCGGGAGGTAATTACCCGCCGGGCCGGGCTCATCCCCAACCGAAGAGCTTCCGTAATCCACGCTGACAACTGCCTGGTCGTGGGAGATGCCGGTGGATTGGTCGATCCGGTGACGGGAGGGGGGATCCATAATGCTCTATCCAGCGGCGGACTGGCCGCCCGGGCTGCCCTTATCGCCCTGGAGAAAGACCGATATGACGCCCGGGCACTCTCGATATACCCCCGGATGTGGAGAAGGTGCCCGGAAGGGCATTGGATCGCTTTCTGGGGTCTCGTATTCCGGACGATCCCCTTTCTGAATAACCGGGTCCGCTGCGATAGTTTTGCTCGGCTTCTGCGAATGAATATCTTTCTGAGCCTCCGAATCAACCGGCTGAAACAATTATTCTAACAATTTCCGGTATCTCCCGCAGCGATCACAGATCGTTTCGATTGCCGGATCCGGATTTTTCCTCCCGGCAAAGAGATTTCTTGAGTGAGTATATTTTTCATTGATCCAGAGACTATCGAATGATTCGCCTAGCAGGTCTCCGAATACCTGATTCTCGCTTGTTCCCCAGCAACAGGGAAATATTTTACCGTCGGGATTTACTGTCAGGGTGGTGAAGAGATGGGGACAGGGTTCATGGTAAAGCGGGAGTTCATATTCCCCCTGATAACAGCTTAAAACGTAATCTTTATTCTCCGGCAGCCAGTACTTTATCCTTTCCCGGATAGATGTTTCAAACTCGAAGTCGGGCAGATCATCACTGAGTCCCATCCCGGCGGTTCTGAAGCTTACGCCAAGATCCCGGGCCATCTCTCGGGCTTTCTCAATTTCGTTCTCGTTGAACCGGTTTACTATCATCTTCCAGGTGACCCGCGGTCGGGGACTTTTGAGTTTCTTCTTCAGGTCCATCAGTTTTTTGATGTTGCTCAGGACCAGCCGGATATCTCCTCCGACCCTGTACCGGGAATATGATTCCTGAGTGATCCCATCCAGGGAGACGGTCAGATTATCCAGGCCGCTTTCAACCAACTCTTTCCAGAACTCATCCGACTTTTCGAAACTGAAATGCGAGTGGATAGATACCAGGATATTTCGATCTCGGGCAAAACGAATCATCTTGAATATTTCAGGGTTTAGAAAAGGCTCCCCCCGGTTGAAGAGGCTGATGTGTTTCAGTGAGGGTATTCTTCTGACAACTGCCTGGAAAGTCTCCTCCGTCATCATGCATCGGGGATAATCCAGCCTATCCAACCCGGAGGGGCAGAGAGGACATTTGAGGTCACAGATGTTGACCGGGTCTATTACGATTGAATAAGGATGGGGAACAAACCTCCCGCCGGAGAGGATAAAACGGAAGCGGGCATACCGGGCCCGCGCCTTATTGAGCCATTCCAGAGCTTCTCCCGGGAGCGATCTACTGACTTTATTTATTATTTGCTCCAGCATGATACTTCCTTTTTTTGGAATTCATTTAGCCACTGAACTATCTCCGCGGCCGCGGTCACCCACAACCAGCGTAAACATTCGAAAACCGGGGGGGCCCACGCTTTTAGCGGGGTGCTGTAGCCGCGGTCGCTGACCGCGGTTGACCGGGGCCGCGGTCAACGACCGCGGCTACAGGGCCAGAAGATATCCGGCAGGTGAATCAGTTCATCAGCTATTCCTCCTTCTGATCATAACAGTAACTATATCCCTCAATTTTTCCCTTGATAGTCCCGGAGAGATCCAGAGAAGGAAGAACAGAAGAATCAGTAGATTGGAAATATTATAGCAGACCAGGAGGAATGATAGATACATTGGTATAATCAGGCTGGGAAAGATCGCATGGAGAATATTAGCCGCATTTTTCGGTCCACGATAATTATAAGGATCGTTGAATTCCGGTGAAGCGGAATTTGACGATTTCCACAATAAAAATAGATAGATAATTACCAGGGGCGACGCGGGGGGAATAGGGAGAATCAAACCGGGAATAATTATCCGGGGTATTCCAGCCAGTAAGCAGGCGATCAGGACGGCGATCGAGATCTTGTCGAGAAGAAGAAATACCCGGTAGAGCCGGGAGATGGAACTGGAACCAACCCGAACGGCAAAGGTCCGGATCCCGGTCTCCCGATCCGCGGCCAGGTGATACCTCTGGTGGCCGATCTCCATCGCCCCGCCGGTGATTGTAGCGCAAAATGTAATACCCGCCATATCAATCCGGCCGAAATCACCGAAAAAGGCAAATATCAGCGCGGTAGGAATGGTATATTGAGCCAGGATATTCGCGACCAGACCCGACACTCCCCGCCCTTTAAGTCGGAGAGGCGGAAGAGAATAGGCGGCGGAGAGAATGACCTGCAAAACCCAGAGGACCGGGAACCAGGACTGAGCCATGAACCGAATCCCACTCAGGATCATAATGAGTATGATGCCGACGAAGATCAGGATAACTCCGAGTGGACCGGCCCTCATCAATGAATTATATTTCCCCTGAGCCCGATCCAGTTCCCTATCTCCCAGATCGTTGCTGAGATATCCGAAGACAGCCAGGGATGAGATAAATACAACACCGACCAGGAAATCGATCAGGAATGAGTACGAGAAAAGACGATCGGTCAGGGCTATATAGAAAAAGAATGTGAAGAAATAGGTGATCTTATCCGGCCCCCATTCCTTCCAGCGGATGAACTTTAAAAAATCCATAGGAAAACTCAGCCTCTCAAAAATATAAGCAAACAGAATTATTATCCCCCTGCCTCGGACCCTTTTTGGCAGAATGATTACGGGCAGAATAATTACCCTCTACCTCGGACCCTTTTTAATTATTTTGTTTTTAATCATTCTGCCCCTAATCATTCTGCCCTCAATCATTCTGCCCCTAATCATTCTGCCCTCAATCATTCTGCCCTTTAATCATTCTGCCTTTTAATCATCCTGCCCCTAATTATTCTGCCCTTTAATCATTCTGGTCTCCTCCGACGTTTTAATCGGGGCCTTAAACTATCCTTGTTCTCGACTGACATAACCCTCTCCAGATTTATCCGGGCATCCCTGAAATCGGGATTGACGATCAGGGCCTGCCGGAAGGCTTTAATCGCTTCCGCTTCCTTCCCGGCGCGATAGCAAGATATCCCCAGTTTATTGAAGATACGCGGGTCGCCCGGATTAATCTCGCCGGCCCGGCGGAAAGCTTCCACGGATTTCTGCCAGATCATCATCTCGGCATAAACCATTCCCAGGTTGTAGTAACCATCCACCTTCTCGGGGGCAACCCGAATCGCCTCCCGATATTCCGCGGCTCTCAATTCACGGAGACCTTGCTTGCCATAGACATTTCCCAGGCCGAGATGAAAATTCGGGTGGAGAGGAATTATCGCAACCGCCCGCTGATAATGAAAGACAGCTTTATCCAACTCTCCCCTCTCCTCATAGGCCAGACCCAGGTTATACTGAACCCGAGCGCTATTCGAACAGACCCGGGAAGCGGAGTACATCAGGCTGGACTGATCCTTCCAGTCCCGGTTCCGGGTCCAGGTTCTCAATGAGTATAGAGCCAGAACCGTGATCAGGACCAACCATAGTGCGATAAGCCGCGACCGGAGTATTTTACCATCCCGGTCCGGAATGAAGATGTCTTCCAGGATCAATCCAAGTAAAAGACAGAAGCCCCAGGACGGAAGGTAAATCAGACGCTCCGCCATGGGAGTATTTATCACCAGGATAAGATTGGAAACAATGAAGTAAGTGGCAGCGAAGATAAAGATGGCCATAAAATAGCGGCCCTTCTTCTTAATTGAGGAGATTGCCAGCCAGAGCCCCCCCAGCACCGCGATGACCCCCCCGGCCGCCCAGAGGGCGTTCACTAACTTCGTCGGGCTGGAGAGATGAGCAAATCCGTAATCACAGCTGAGCCGGACCGGGAAGACCAGGAGAACGAGATAACGCGCGAAGATCCCCAGGGCGGCGGTGATTCGCGCTCCGAAAGGGAGGTGGCGAAGGAAGTTGGCGGTTCCATCGGTGTCGGCCGGAGTGTAACCGGCGATGATAATAATCCCGAAAATAATTACCGGGAGGAGAAGATAGGGGAGATAGAATATTCTCAGGCGACGGGTAAAAACAGGAAAATATCGGGAGAGCGATTTCGGCGCCGACGGCTTAAACCGGTAAAAATCACATCCGATAAGCAGTAGGGGAAGTGCCCAGGCGGTAGCCTTGGAGAGGGCCCCAATCAGGAAGATCGGGAGCGTCAGCCAGTAGCCGAACCCCCGGCCGGAGTCAACTCGGGGAGTCTTTTTCAGGTAGATCCAGAGCGACAGGAGAAGGCAGAAAGCAGCCAGCAGTTCGGAACGGCCGGAGACCGGATCCACCACATCGGTATGAATGGGGTTTACGGCAAAGAGAGCCGCGGTGATGAAGGCAAGGAGCGGCCGGCCGGGGAAGAGCTGCAGCCCGATACCATAGATCAGGAGCGAAATCAGACCATGAAGAAGAACGTTTACCAGATGGTATCCGTAGGGCTTAAGGCCGTGGATGGCGTAATTAACGGCGTAGGTGATGAGAGGAATCACTCTGGCAGGCGGAGAAGTCTGCCCCGGCTGCTTGGAATAAACCTGGAGACATTTCGAAAAACTAAACGATCTGACCAGAGCGTTATCAACAACCCCCCGGAAGTCATCATAGACAAAGTCATTATGGAAAGTGTTGCTGTATATGAGAATGGAAAGGATGATAACGACAAGTGGAAATAAGATTGTCTGGCATCGCGCGCGATTCATCATATATCCAGATGAATTAACCTGCCTTCTTCCAGAAAATAGCAGTTTCGTGAGTTATCTTGGCATATCGCCTTCTTAACCGGTCGGAAATCGAAAATCTTGACAATCAGACTAAAATTAATAAGATGAGACAGTGTTCCCGGAATTCTCACCCGTTGATTATGGACTGCCGGCATCTCTTCTCTTATCTGATAGAGTTATGTCTAACTTTAACCTGAATTGAGCGATTCTATGCGGCGAACTGCACCAATCTTATGGTCTGCAATCGGTTGCAAAAATACTCGTTCGCATTTATTAATGCGTCTGCGTTTTTTGCAACCGATGCAGCCTCA